>ERZ807291.9686-NODE-9686-length-10358-cov-10.634572_pt1 | contig 10358 bp, 9 predicted proteins | sample MGYA00521257_ERZ807291 | MGnify/ENA primary metagenome ERZ807291 (study PRJEB31413, sample SAMN03169783) | marine metagenome | biome: Marine; feature: Water; material: Subsurface seawater | place: North Sea | collected 2011-04-28 | depth 1 m m ... | reverse complement strand
TCAAATTAGAATTCATCGACACATCACCGGAAACAATCGCGTTGCTATTCAACGTTGCTGTATTTGAAACGGTTAATGTAGAGTTCAAAGCCGCAATACCTGTGATGGTAGTTGAACCATCTATTTCTGCGTTACCTCCAACATTCAAATTAGAATTCATCGACACATCACCGGAAACAATCGCGTTGCTATTCAACGTAGCTGTTTTTGAAACAGTTAATGTAGAGTTCAACACCGTTATACCCTTGATAGTAGTTGAACCATCTATTTCTGAGTTACCCCCAACATTCAAATTCATATTCATAGAAACATCGCCACCATCATTAATAATCATTGCTACATCACCATCATCATAAAATGACGCAATTGCTTCTGAACCGTATTGTCTGACAATTAAAGCAGGTCCAGTGCCATCATTTGATAAATCCATTTGTTCGGTGACCGTGATTACAGTATCTTTTTGTATAAATTCGCCTAAAAAGTTAATACTACCATCTACATTTAAATGTCCGTTGATTCTAACATCATTTCTAAAAAGGGCAATACCACTCATATCGAGTGTAATACCATCACTGGAAGGGGTCATGTCATGACCGATTTTCGTTTTATTATTATCCTTTTTAGATTGATTAGTAAGTTTTCTTTCATTATCCGAACCTTTATTTACATATACTTCACCTTCGTCGTCAATACTAAATGATGCTGTTGTTGCGTTATCCCCACTTCCAACAAAATATAAGGTGCTGTCATTTAAGTAGAGTGATTTGAACGGTTTGGTTTCACTCCCTAAATCAATTGCACTTGCGACATTTGGTATAATGTTCGCACTCACCTCAATTTCACCGCCAGTAGTAGTGCGTATTTTTTGAGTTCGTGATGTAAGGTCAGTTAATCGTGTTTGGACGTTTTCATTAACATCCTTGATGTATTGAAGTTTATTATTTGATAAATCCACGAATGAACTGGTATTGTCATCATATACACGTATTTCGTCAGACGATAATGTAAAACGAGATGTGGTTGTATCTGTCTCACTAAAAATATTCAAATTGTTGTTGGCTCGGATATTGACATTACCACCACTAATATCTAAAAATCCGTGGACGTAACTCTGTTTTATATTATTAGAATTACTTGAATTGTCTAACCATAATGACATTTGTATTTAATATATATAATTATGATTTTTTATTTATTACATAAACAAATAAAATATTAGAATTGGTGAACCACACCATCTGTATGCTTTATACGTCCATTCACTTCCATGACATAACCTTCGCTTACAGTTGTAGTATGGACGCCCAACGTGTTTTCAATATATGCGTTTTCTTTGACATTAATATCCGCATTTAATGACACATCATCTTGGACGTATAAATGTGATGCCATGGATACGTCGCCGTAAATATCCACTTTAGCATCAAAGGTTGCGTTGTCTCCAACATTTAACAAACTGTTTAGGCTGACATCATTATCCACAAATAATTTAGAGTTAAAGGATACGTCATTCGTCACATATAATTTATTTGAAATATTTGTATTCCCGTCTATGCCAACATTACCACAAATATCTAAGGTATGGGTTGTTTCATAATTGAATAAGTTGGGTATATTTACATAATAGAAGTTTGTGAGTGGATTTTGCGAAGCATCATAATCATATTCTTTAAATTGACGCGTTAATATGAAATTTTCGTCATCCACTTTATAGACGTCAATAAACATACTGTTTGTGTCATTAATAATACTTTGTAATCCATTTTGTGGCATTTGTTCGGGAGTGATTATATTCCAATAATTGATATCTGTAATATTAGACTCGTCTGCATCTCTGAAATATATAAATACCCCATCTCCTACAATATAGACTTCGTTTTCACTTACCATATGTAATCCACGAAGTATGGGTGAAGTAGCTATTCCAGATATTGATGATGGTAAAATATCAGTCCAACTACTTCCATTATTTGTGCTTATGGATATTACATTTTCACCTATTGCAATAATTGTACTTCCAAATGCATCTATATTGTAATAAGTATTTGAACTATTTGTTGTTACAAATACCATATTATTTGCATTTATCTCAATTCTTATGATACCACCGTTGCCGGTTCCTGAATCTGATGATGTGATAAATAAATAATCTCCGATTTGTTTACTTTGTGTGATTGTAGTAGGTAAATCAATACTGGGTGGTTCCAAATCTGAATAATTAAACGTTGTATTGTTATCATTTGTGTCAAAAAAATGTGCTTGTAACGTTTGACCGGCTTTTGAAATACTATTACAATCAATATAGAATGTATTTTCGAGAGCATTTTGATAAATTAAGTATAATTTACTATCTACATAATATGTTTCAATATAAACAATATCATTGTTTAAGACATTAGAAATTTGTGGGTCAAATAAACCTAAGCTGAAATATTTCCAACTATTGGATATATTGTTTGTGATATAGATAAATGAATCATTTGTGCCTATAATATGTAGTGTACCAGAACTGTGTATCAAAGGTGTACTCATTGCAATAACAGAATTATTCTGGTCTTTCCAAGTATGACCCGATGTAACTGTATTACTTGGAAAACTGGTATCCCAATTGACACCACTATCTTGAGTATAATGTATATTATAACTGAAAAAATTGTTACTATCTATTTCATAACTTGATGGATATCCGGACAAATATACTTTTGAATCCGATTTGATGACACGTAGGCTATCTATTGGTAATGTCAAATAATTATTGATTTCGCCTCCATTTTTGATTAATGTTTTACCATTTATGTTGAATATATAATTCGGATTAGGATTATAGTCATTCACGCCTATTGTAAATTTATGTTTATATAAATTATTTGTTGTCACTAAGTGAATACACGGCTCGTAATCTGCATATACGTTGTCTTTTAATCCGATTATACCCATTGCTTTTCGCGTGTCATACGGAAAAGCACCGCCTGTAAAAACAGCACCTTCACCATTAGACGACGCTATTGTGAATTGTGTATTGGCAGAAGCATCATATCCTGATGTTAATGTCAATGAATTACCCGTCTTAATTAAGTCATTATTATAAATCAGTGGTTTATATGTTTGTTGAATACTATCACTTGCCTGTAATAATGGACTCGTAAATGTCAACGAACCGCCATTAGCACTATCATATATAATTGCGCCATTTGGTGTTCCTAATGCATCTGTTATTGTATCATTATTATAAAATTCAATAGAACTTGTACTATCTGTAACAAATGTGCGTATTCCATAATCATTCACGTTGCGATTTAATACTGAACTGGATGTTTGTGTTGGTGAAGATGCTACAAAATTATGGGTAATTCCTGAACGCCCAACAACTTCAAATGTGCCATATGAACCGACACCATCCGGTAAATTAATACCAATACCATTTTGGTCGTTACCCGTGATATAATCATTAATATTTGTGCCTAAAAATAATTTTGTAATATATGTATTGTAGTCTAACATTGCATTGTCAGAAATATCTAATCTTAAAATATTATCCTGTCCTTCAAACAATTGAAGAGCCCCGTGACCTAATATATCTTGAGCGACGTTGATAGAACCCAATACTTCAAATATACCCGAATATTTCTGCCGTAATAATAGTTCATCTGCTACAAGTGTTTTGACAGTAAATGTATGTTGTTGATCCGGTTTTCTAGTACCGCCATATTTTTTCCATGAATTAGACATTGTTTAAATATTAGTGTATCTGTATATACATTAATACTGTATTTTATAATTGAAATATAATCTATTTTTTGGTTTTTGTTTTATTTGCTTTGGACGATTGCTTGCTACGTTTAGTTTTATTCTTGTCTTTTCCTCTATTTGAAGATTTTGTTTTATTTGAAGATTTTGTTTTATTTGAAGATTTTGTTTTATTTGAAGATTTTGAATGTTTTGTGTCATCATGTGATTTTTCTTGGGCTAATAATTTTTCAACAGCATCTGATGTTGTTGGAGCGTGCGAGTTTCGCAAAACGAATAAAAAAGGGTTATTGTTTTTTGTACCTTTCACTATGTGTTTATTTGGTGTTTCAAATTCTTCAACATATATATCATTTACTACTTCGCCGTTATGCACTTCGTGCAATGTTTGGGTATAATATTTTTCATACATTTTTATATATAATGGTTATACTTTTTTCACTGTGAAGAATTGTGTGATTTTGGAATTATTTGATGTATCTTGAATGATTATTTTGGAATTCTTTTTCGTTTTTACGTTTTTTTCATTGGTAGCATTAGGTTTATCATATTGGATATTTGATAGTTGATTGTAATATTCAATAACTTTGGGATTCGCTTGTATAGTGTGAGGGTCAAAAGATGAAATATATAAACCGTCTAAACTCTTGATACGCGACAATGCAACATATGTTTGTCCGCATTCAAATACTTGCTTTCCAATATCTATTTGAGCGCATTCGAGTGTTGCACCTTGTATTTTATGGATTGTAATCGCCCACGCCCACATTAGTGGAATTTGTCTAATACATATAATAGGACAACTTTCGGATTGCCAAGTATATTGGAACATCGTTTCAACTACACCATTATCGTATTTTACAACAGGATAACTCTTTCCGTCGTGTTCTTGGAAATCTAATACTACTCCTTGACTCCCATTACATATACCCTTATCCATATCCAAATTAACACAACACATTACACGTGTTCCTTTACGTAAATATATCATATGTTCCACAGGCACGCTACTCAATAATATATTGGTTTCTATTTCTTTTTGTTGGGGTGTATATTTTTGATATTGTTTCAACATATATGAATTGATTGGTGTGTTATTCTCAATATACGTATCGTTGTTATATGATACTTTTGTGCTATATGTATTGGAATGCGCTTTATCCAGCGTGTTATAATATTCTTGATTCACCCGTTCCACGTCTTTTCGTTTGGGAAAAATCTTAGTACAATGATGTATTGTTGTGTCACTTACCTTGTTATTAAGTAGTTCAATGCTATTTTCGCTTATTTTCCCAGACCGGATTTCCATCAATATGGATTTATATAACGGGTCATTTTGGCGGAAAATATGGGTCAATTGAATTTGATTTTCTTTTGGAAATGTAGCATTCCATAATGGAGATTCAAAGCAGAATTTGGATGTGGTTTCGTCGTCTAATGAACCAACTGGTGGCAATTGATAGAAGTCACCTACACATATGATTTGTATACCCCCAAATGGTTTATCTACTTGTTTAATCGCCTTACCAATGGCATCTAATAATTCAAAAATCTTTTGAGACATCATTGATACTTCATCCACTATGAGAATTTTCGTTTTTTTCCATTGTGATTTTGAGTATGAACTATGACATACGGAATATACAATATCACGAATGGATCCATTTGCACGTTTTATACCACTCCAAGAATGAATGGTTCGAGCTCCACATTTCAAAAGTAACGCAGCGCATCCAGTTAACGCACAAATTTGAAGACCTTTATACCCTTGGCTTTGGATATATTTGATGAGTTCTGTTTTACCCGTTCCGCCAGGACCACTTATAAATAAGTTTTCACCCTTTTCAAATTTTTGGATAATATATTTTTGTTCTTTTGTAAATTCCAACATTATATATAGTTATATCAAGTATATAATGATAGTGTCATTTCAATTTTATTGGTGAGTTAATTTTATTGTCAATGTGAAATCAAGTCCGTTTAAATGGATAATACGGTCGTATTCATCTACCAATTGAATAGATAATTTACGAATATCATTTTTACCATTATATTTACGCTTGTCGCTAATTAAAAACCCATTATCTCCGTTTGCAACACATAATGAGCCAAATCCATATTTGGTTTTATCTACTACGATTTTGGCAATAATATTATTGTTATTACGTGAACGACTCATCATTGTATTGAATGAACTTTGTTTTCCGTTTGAAAAATCGTCAATTACTAAATATAACACATTCGTTGTAATTGGTAACATATTAAAATTCTCAGCGTTGACAGATTTGTATCCTGTACTTTGATAAGTTAATGTGGAATTATTTGTATTATATGACAATTCTATAAACCCTAATAACCAACCAAGTTTGGATTTGAAGTTGTATTTATCAAAATTACCATTTTTATCTACAGCAAAATCTATAATGAATTGGAAATCTGTTGATGTATCACCATTATTACTATAAAATATTACTTTGTTATTTCCTTTTACTGCTGTCAAACGTGCAAGTGTTGTATTATTACCGGGTAAAGTATCATCAATTCTCTGATTTATTTCTGTAATAATGTCGTCTATATTTGTATAATAATTTTCAGATAATGTAATAATATAGCTATCACCTACAATACCATCTTCAATAACAGTTGCTTTGAAATAATTATTTTCCAAATGAGAGCTAATATTGTAATAAGATACTGGTAATTCTATACTTTCAACTTTCATATCCAATACATTTCCAATATTTTCGTTCAAATCAATATTAAAATTTACGTTACTTGTTACGCTATTGTAATCATTACGGAATTTTGTGTCGATGTTGATGTATTTTGTCTTGATATCCGGGTTTACATCCGTCATTACCATATGGCTTGAATATTGGTTTACTTGTGGCTCGGCAAATATTGTTTTATTATCAAAGTAATTTGACATTATTGTATAGTATATATTTATTCTATATATTTATATGAATGATGTTAAAATTGAAATAATTGGGAAATAGATAAATATATGTAATCAAAACATGCATACTTGTAATCATTGTGGAAACAAATACAAAACAAAAAAAGCACATCAAGACCATTATACGTTCTGTAACTTTTATCATAATGCGCTTGAACCCAATACAACAATTGAAAAATGTATAGCAACACCCAACATGGATATTGTATTTTATTATTTACAACACTTATGTAAAAAAGTAGATAAATTGGAAAAAGATAACGCAAAGTTAATGACACACATAGGTAGGAAACAAGATAAAAACCAGATTATATCTTGGCTAAATGAAAATATACAAGGTGTAGATATTGGTGATTGGACCGCCAATATAGACTATGATAAGTTATTTCCTGGTATTCTGGAAAATGGGATTGAACGTGTCCTTATGGATATAATAGAGAACGATATTACCAATACAATTAAATGCGTAGGAAATAAATTCCAATATTTCTGTGTTTATCATAAGCACCAATGGTCTATATGGGATAATAATAGGATTGTGTATATTTTAGACCACATATCGAATGTGTTTTTAGATATATTTACTAAATGGTCGAGCGAACATGAAACACTCGCAATTGATGATACAGAACAATATTTAAATAATTACAACAAGATTGTACCACGCAATATGAATAAAATTTATACAAATGTCATTGATAAAATGAAAGAGAATTGTAGACAAAGTATTGTGGTATAGATGAGGTAATCCGTATAAAATTGAATGTTTTTTCTATGTAAAGATGTATATAGAATGAAGACTATGGAGGAATTTTTGAAGAACAAAGTAGAACCTGATTATTTGACGCTGAAAAACGCACACGAACGCGATTCACGCATAACATTTGATGAAGGTCCGCATATATACACAGTAAATGGAGATAGCTCTTTTACGTCTGTTACTACTTGGGTCCATAGTCATTTCGGACATTTTGACGCAGATGAAATCGTTAATAAAATAGTAAACGGACGCAAATGGAACAGCGATCCAAATTATAAATATTATCAAATGACGAAAGAACAAATCAAGGCAATGTGGGATGAAAAACGAGATAGGGCGTCTCTAGCAGGAACGTTGATGCACTACGATATTGAATGTTATTATAATAACATGGAAGTGAAAAATGATTCGGTTGAGTATTCGTATTTCAATAAATTCGTAGAAGATTATCCTGAATTAAAAGCATATCGCACAGAATGGATGGTATTTTATGAAGAAATGAAGTTGTCTGGCTCTATTGATATGGTATTTGAACTTCCAGACGGTAGCCTGCAAATTTATGACTGGAAACGATGCGAAGAGATTGTATTTGAGCCGTCGTTTCCAAAATACTCGCACACAGAATGTATCAAAACATTACCCGATACTAATTTTTGGCATTATAGTCTCCAGTTGAATGTATACAAAACAATTTTAGAAAAAAAATACGGAAAGAAGATTAGTGGATTATATTTGGTATGTTTACATCCTAATCAGAGAACTTATGATAGGATAGAGGTCCCATTTTTGGATAAAGAAATGAATGACCTATTTGAATATCGCAAAACACAAATATAAACATAATGTATATTATAAAGTATTATATGCAATTATTTCATTTTTTTACATGTTGTTTTTCAACAACCACTGTTAAAGAAGACCCACCAAAAACACCATATGAATTATTATTTGATAATGAAAATCCGAGATTCAAATCGTTTTCAAATGTAGAAGACAATAATAGTAATATTGAAAAATTCTACTATGACCGAGATCAATACAATGAAGTACTGAAAGATGTTAATAATATCCAAGAGAGTCTTTGGAAATCGCGTATATTAACATATACAATCCGAGACAAGCAAGTATTTATGTATTATGACCCGTATAAAATGGGATTTACTTATTATTGTGTTGAATCATTACCATATCATTTATTGAATATTGTAGCTATGAAGTATGTTCGTGTATTTCATTGTTATGATTTTTTTATGGATAATCAAAAAACGTATTTTGAAAATACTGAACCAGTAGTAGGGAAGGAAGTTGAGAATCAAGGACAACTTGCCGTGAATAATGATGAAAAAAAGCAAGAAAACAGTAACCCAAATTCTTTATATAAAGTCCATTATGTTGAACTTGATAAGAAAAATAAACCAATTACAAAGGGTCCGTTTGCCAAATTAAAGAAAAATAATATAAATACGACTATGGATAAAACGAAGAATGATAAAAATAAAGATACAAAAGATGGAAAAATAGATAAAAATGATACCCCTGAAATACCTACTATTCCTCGGTCTAAAAATAAATTTATACATGGCGGTAACTTATATAATTTTGAAATATTGAAAAAAGAGAAAACGGAAAAAGGGTTTCGTTCTCGTGCAATTGATAATATGAAAGGGTTTTCATATAAAGATTTCAAAGCATTACAGAAATAATTATGTTTGATTTTCTTTCCATTTTAAGAAGCCATTACTTTTAACTAAATCATAAGTATTACCAAGATATTTCTGTGCTACCTCCAAAGCATATTTCTCATCAGCGCTTAATGTTTTTAAATATGCCTCAGTTTGTTCTTGGATTGTCATTATCTTTATTATATTTTTACATAATAAAGATTGTGTTTATACTAAATCAATTTTTGTTTATGGAAAAGGTGTTTGACACGTATTTACTGGTTCATAGAATACATCATTGTTTATACATATTTGGGCTAACCGCATAAGATAATCACCTTGTGGTATAGATACATATTCACTTTCGGGTGTTGTAATATTACAATTGCTTTCTGATAATGTGGTTGATGGTAAAGAATCGCATAAACCTCCATCAGTAGTCAAAGAACTGCTCGCAATCGCTATCTTGGCAAGTCGTTTTATATATTCACTTTGAATACTATTGTTAATATTTGAATTCCCACGAGGATTGAAACTGGAAAAAGGTTGAGGACGTAATACGTATTTGTATTTGTTACGAATCATCGCCTTTGTATTGATTGATGATTTTTTAACCACACTGGGATCATTCAAACATAAACAATTGTTATTTTTTATGAGTGTTTGACCTATATAACTTTTATTCCGACGTGTTCCATTCAGTGAAAAACCATTTGGTTGATTTGTGCTTGATGTTTTATATGTTGCGTTTGTTTTTCGTTTTAATGTTGCGACTGACATTTATATATATTTGGTATATTTTATTTACTATTAAAACTGATATACAACGTCATTTGTTGTTATTCCCTTTACGTCTAATGGACCATGTATAACAGTTGCGTTACCAAATGATACGTCTCCATTTACGTTGAGTGTGCTATTCACATAAAGATGTGAATCTAGAGATACATCTCCATATACATAAACATTTGAACCGAAGGAAGCATCGTTATATACATCTAACAACCCATTCATAATACTGTTATTATTTACATATAAGTCTGAGCTAAATGTAATATCACCCGATACATATACATTGGAACCAAATGAGGCGTCTCCATAAGTATCTAACTTGCCTTGTAATGTAGTATTTCCATCTACATTGAGTGTGCTATCCATATCCACATGTTGTTTAATATTGGTCGTTCCATGAATCACAAGGTTACCGGATGCGTCAATAGAACCCTTAATA
>ERZ807291.9684-NODE-9684-length-10361-cov-4.138657_pt1 | contig 10361 bp, 10 predicted proteins | sample MGYA00521257_ERZ807291 | MGnify/ENA primary metagenome ERZ807291 (study PRJEB31413, sample SAMN03169783) | marine metagenome | biome: Marine; feature: Water; material: Subsurface seawater | place: North Sea | collected 2011-04-28 | depth 1 m m ... | reverse complement strand
CCTCGTTCTCTTCATGGCCCGCTTCGGGAAGAACGGCGACGAGCTCTGGTTTTCCCATGGTCAATGTGCCTGTCTTATCGACAATCAGCGTATCGACTCTCGCGAACCGCTCCAGCGCTTCGGCGTTCTTAATCAGCACACCGGCCTGTGCGCCGCGGCCGGTCGCCGTCATGATCGACATGGGGGTTGCCAGGCCCAGTGCGCATGGACATGCAATGATCAACACGGCGACCGCATTTACCAGTGCATAGGAAAGCGCCGGCGCGGGGCCCCATACAGCCCAGACAAAAAACGAAACGATGGCGACCAGAATGACGGCTGGGACGAATTTTCCCGCAACGGAGTCAGCCAATTTCTGGATCGGCGCCCGGCTGCGCTGTGCGTTTGCAACCATCTCGACGATCTGGCTGAGCATAGTGTCGGCGCCGACCCGCTTTGCCTCGATCACCAGCGTTCCGGTTCCGTTGATCGTCGCGCCGGTCACCGCATCGCCATCTACTTTCTCGACCGGGATAGGCTCGCCCGAAATCATGGATTCGTCGACCGACGAGCGGCCTTCGACAACGACACCATCGACCGGGATTTTGTCGCCGGGCCGGACGCGCAGCCGGTCACCGACTTTAACGTCTTCAAGCGGAATTTCTTCCTCGGCTCCACCCTCGCGGATGATACGGGCAGTCTTGGCAGCGAGGTCGAGCAGTGCCCGGATTGCACTGCCGGTGCGTTCGCGTGCTCCAAGCTCCATGAGCTGTCCGAGGAGGACAAGAACCACAATCACGGCGCCTGCTTCGAAGTACACGCCGACATTCCCCTCAGCATCACGGAAACCGGCTGGGAATATTCCGGGTGCGAGAACAGCAACGACACTAAAGCTGTACGCCGCCCCGACCCCCATCCCGATCAGGGTAAACATGTTGAGATTACGGCTGACGACGGAGTTCCAGCCCCGCACAAAGAACGGCCAACCGGCCCACAGAATGACTGGCGTCGCGAGGACCAGTTCGGTCCAGAGGGTAGTGCGCTCTCCGAGAAATTCCCGAACCGCGCCAAGCCCGAGAAAGGGACCCATAGCCAAGATAAAAAGCGGGACGGTCAGCACCGCACCGACCCAGAAACGACGTCTGAAATCGACCAGTTCGGGGTTGGGCCCTTCGTCCCCGGTCGGAACACCCATCGGCTCCAGCGCCATGCCGCAAATGGGACAGGTTCCCGGCCCTTCCTGCACGATCTCGGGGTGCATGGGGCAGGTAAAAATGCTGCCTGATGGAGCGTTCTCGGACTCTTCCCGGTGCGCGCCGGAGAGATAATAGACCGGATCGCCGGCAAACTTGTCGTGACAACCTTGGCTGCAGAAATGGTATTCTTGGCCCTCATGTATATGGCTGGGCTTGCCAACACTCGTATCGACCTTCATCCCACAAACGGGATCTTCCGCATGCGACAACCGCTCGGTGGGTTCGTTGTCGGATGACAGTTCACGGGTCACTGCAGGTTGGCCGGGCATTGTTTCACTCCTCCTGTCATTCCGATAAATAACGTCTCCAGTGACTGGAGGGTCAATCATCAACCCTCTATGTTTTCAATTTTTCCACGACATTTGTGCGTTCAATCGATCGATATCGAATCGGTAAAATCGTCACAGAGCTTCCCTGAGCAGTTGGTGTGGTTACGACAAGCCTCCGCCGAAATAGAGAACGTCTATCGGCCGGCTATGACCTGCTATCGTCTGGTCGGGCGCCGCAATCCATCCGGTCGAGCGTGAATCTAGTGCCGCCGCTTCCGCAAAAGCCCCGGAAACGACGATATCCGCGTCGAACTTCCGCGAAAGCCGCTCGACACGCTCGGCGATGTTTACGGTATCGCCGATCACCGTGAATTCGAGCAGGTCGTCGCGGCCGACCACCCCGACAAAAGCGTCGCCGTAATGCATGCCGATGCCGATGCCGACCGGCGGCTGGCCCGCCAACGCCCGTTCTTCGGACCAAATTTGCAACCGTTCCAGCATCGCATGGGCGCAGGCCAGACACCTCTTTGCAGATGAGTCATTGGGTTCGGGAAATCCGAAAACCGCCATGACCGCGTCGCCGATAAATTTATCCACTACGCCGCCATGATCCCGAATGGTCTGCGCAAGAATGGTTCTGAATTCGCCCAATAGGTCCGTCAATTCGACGGGGGTAAGCTGTTCGGCAATTGGGCTGAATCCGCGAATATCCGTAAACAGAATGGCGACAGGTTGCACCGCGCCGCCCGACTCGTTGTCGTTCGAATGATCTATCAGCCGATCTGCGATATCGGCGGAAAAAAAGCGGGACAATCTGTGACGGGCGAGACGCTCGGAGATCGAAGCATGCAACAGCTGCCGCGTGCCCCGGGCGGTCACGAAGAGTATGACCGCGGTTAGTACGATCATGATGGCCGGAAATAACTGATGATGTACAAGGTTGTGTTGCATGTTGTGGGACGTCGTCGGAATTCCCTGAGGGGCCGGCATCGTCAAACCGGCCAGCGCCAGGATCGTGAGGAACAGGCCGGCTGCGTGCAGCACCAGCCAAGGGCGATAGCGCATCGCCGCATGCGCGAGGATAACGAAAATGACGGCGGCGCTAGGTAACGCTACGATGGACATCGGTTCCTGGCCCATCAGTGAGCCCATTAGTATCGTCTGGACCCCAACGAGGACTACTTCCAATGTGACGAATGCGAATGGCAACAGGGGGTGGAAGATCCGGCGCCAGGCGAAGACGAGACCGGCCGCGGCCAAGGCGCCATAGGCGATCGTTACATTCAAAACGGGATGATGATGCGCGCCATGCTCCCTTAAGGAGAGTGTGGCCGCCATCAATGACAGGAATACAAATACGCGAAGGGTAGCGGCAAGGCGCTCACGCTGTCTTTCGGCGCTCTTGAGCGTTCTCTCCAGATCGTTCATTTCAGCAATCTCGCCAAGATGTAGACATCGTGGAATTTACTACCTAGCTTTAATCCCCGCCGCAGGGTTCCTTCTGGCACAAAGCCGTGTTTTTCATACAGTGAGAGTGCCGCGCCGTTCTCGGCGACGACCGCCAGCTGAATGCGATGGATGTCCGAGTTGCGTGCCCAATCGATAGTGTGCAGGACCAGAGCGCTCCCGAAGCCCCTACGCCGATAGCGATCATCAACGCCAAGATCGAGTTGAAGAATGGTATGCCGCTCTGGCGGCGGGTGACGTCGGCATATGGCGAAGCCAGCCAGTTCGTTATCGATCTCGGCGACGAATATCTCCGAAGACCCTGATTCTGCGCCGTCCGTCACCGCGGATCTGATAAGGGCAGCACCTGTAACCGGGTCGAACCCGGTGACGACCAAAAAAGGATCGTTCTCGGCGAGGCGCGCGCCTAACACGACCAAGGAATTCGCATCCGATTCGACGGCTGTTCGGATGATGGGCCTTGGCGAATAACCTCCCGTGTCAAGGTTGATCGTAGTCATCTATCAACGCCTCCCTACATTCGGTTGATTCTGAGAACATGAAGGCAGAATCAGGTTTGCCGGCATGAGAATCTCTCGAAACCAATACCGGGCCGCAAAAACCAGGGGCCGCAGTCGTGAGACAGTCAGAGATGTCCGTAATCTCAATGTACATGTGCAACCACGCTCAAGACGCCCTCAGCGAAATGAAGCTGGATCTCGAGCTCCTGGCCTGGGACAAGATCTCTTTTCACGCGGGACAGAAAAAGCCGCTGATGAAACGTTTCCAGGTTCAACGTTTCGTTCGGCGCGATCATGAGTGTTTCAAGCTCAATATTCTCGCCCGGGGCGATTTCAGCATCCATTCTTGATCCATTGGCGGCCTCACTGGATACGCCCCAAAAATGAAGGGCTGACGGTCCTTCGTTGACTATGAGTAGTTGGATCTGGGCGTCCTCACCGGCGTTCGCGGCGGCGATCCGAACACTTTCCACCCGTGCGCCGTTGCCGATGTCAATTTCGGTATCCGCCGTCGCGGTCGAACCGATCAAGAATAACCCCAGGATGACCCCTGCAGCTGCTAGCCAAAGAACCAAAATTCTGTTGCCGTTAGGACTCAATGGGAAGGCTCTCATCGATCGATATTGGCCATGTTTTCACCAATCTGAGTGGGCTGCCCGCCCGAATCGAGACCCGGGCGGGCGACGTAGTCGAAGTCAGGTGTTTCGGCCTGGACTCGCCTAGAACAGGACTTTCACCCCGAATGCGAAGAACCAGGCTTCCACATCCTCTCCTTCTTCACGGGAAAGGTCGGCGGTTTCTCCGAACTTCCGCTCCCAGACCACCCCGATATAAGGGGATAACAGCCGGTCGAGGATGTCGTAACTCAGCCGCAGACCGACTTCGGCGGAACTAAAACCGCTGCCGACCCCCATCTTCCGGTCATCGGAAAATGCGACATTCAGATCCGCCGATGGCGTCAGGGTTATCCGGTTGGTCAGAAGCAGTTCGTACTCCGCATCAAGCCGCGCCGACGCGTCGCCCTTGTCGCTGACGAACAGATCGGCGTCTATTTCGATCCATTGTTTGGCGAGTCCGGTCAGCCCCAATACGCCGAAGAGCCGGCTTTTGCCCTTAGGCGTATCCGCCCGGATACCGGCTTTCACATCGAAGAAATCCGATACCGGCATCTGGAGAACAAGACGGTTTTCGAGGGTCTCGAACTTACTTTCGTTCGTGTCGTATTCGCCCTCGCTGAGCCATCTGAGCTTCAGCTCATCTGTCCCGACAAATGTATCGCCGTTCCACACAAGCAGTTCCTCGCTTTCATCTCCCCAGCGATGCTCCAACTCCTCGAGCTGAACGCCGTAATAGACGAGGTTGGTTTCCTGAGCGGCGGCGGGAGCTGCGGCAAGCGCCGCAACGACGCCGCCGGCCGCCAGAAATGATTTGATACGCATAATCATTTCTCCGCTTTCTGGACTTCGCGGGAGGGCGTGACGTTCGACGCCTCAGGTCCGCCCTCCACGATGATCTTGCGGAACATGCCCGCTGCAGCGTGATAGGACAGATGGCAATGGAATGCCCACTGACCGGGCGCATCCACTTCGGTTTCCATGTAAACCGTGGTCCCGGGCGACACGCTGACCACGTGCTTGATCGGGTTCCATTTCCCTGCGCCGGTGTCCACGATCGACCACATGCCATGCAAATGCATCGGATGGGTCATCATGGTCTCATTAACGAACTTGAACCTTACCCGTTCGCCGTATTTTAGACGGATCGGTTCCGCGTCGCCGTACTTCACGTCGTTCAGCGACCAGAGATAGCGCTCCATGTTGCCGGTGATGCGGATCTCGATTTCCCGCGTCGCCGCACGATGCTCAAAGAGCGGCTTCTGGGCCTTCAGATCCGAATAGGACAGGAACTTCCCGCCATTTGCCGCCTTTGGCGTCAGTCCGCTGCCTGCGGCATAGAAAGGGTCTGATTTCTCAGCCCCCATGCCGCCCATGCCACCATGCACGGAATGATCCATGCCCTTCATGGCGCCTTGTTCAACCGGCTTCATCGCGGAATGATCCATCGGCCTCTGCATCGCAGAGTGGTCCATCGGCTTCTTCATTGCCGAGTGATCCATAGGCTGCCGCATCGCTGGGGCCTTTTCCGGTTTCTGCATCGCGGAATGGTCCATGCCCTTCATCGACCCGTGATCCATCCCCTCATGGGCCATGCCCATATCGGCCATGGTTAGTAGCGGTGCCTTGCGCAGCTTGGGCACCTCCGCCGTCATGCCGGCGCGGGGTGCCAGCGTGCCACGGGCATAGGCCGTCCGCCCCATCGATTCGGCAAAGATCGTATAGGCGCGATCTTCTGTCGGCCGAACGATGACGTCGTAGGTTTCCGACACGGCGATGCGGAACTCGTCGACCGTTACCGGACGCACGTTGTTGCCGTCTGCGTTCACGACGGTCATTTTAAGACCGGGAATCCGGATATCGAAATAGGTCATCGCCGAGGAATTGACGAACCGCAGCCGGACCCGTTCGCCCGGTTTGAAGATGCCGGTCCAGTTCTGTTTAGGGCCCTTGCCGTTAATCAGCGGCGTGAAACCCTGAACGTCTTCGATGTCGGTCGGCATCATCCGCATGTCTCCCCAGTCGCTCCTGTCCGACAGAGTCGCACCGAGGCCCTTTTCTGAAACATCCTTGAAGAAATCGCCGGCTGTCCGTTGCTTCCGGTTGTAGTAGTCGGGCATCATTTTGAGATTCCGCATGATGCGGTCGCCCGAATGCCGATGCTTGTCGGCCAGTTGAACGATATACTCCCGGTCGTAGCGGAACGGTTCCCGCCCTTTGGGCTCGATAACGATCGCCCCGTAAGCGCCGTCAGGCTCCTGAAAGCCAGAGTGGCTGTGGTACCAGTAGGTACCCGCCTGCACGATGGGAAATTTGTAGGTAAACGTCTCGCCCGGCTCAATGCCGTCGAAGCTGATCGTCGGCACGCCGTCCTGCTGATACGGCAGGATGAGACCGTGCCAGTGGATGGATGTCGGCTCATCGAGGTTATTCTTGACGTTGATCGTAACCTCTTCGCCCTCCTTGAAGCGCAGGACTGGGCCGGGCGAAGCGCCATTATAACCAATACCTTCCTTGACGAAGTCGCCGGTGTCGATTTTCACGCGGTCGACAGTAAGGTTGTAGGTGCCGGCCTGGGCCCCGATGGGTAAGGCGGCGATGAAGGCGGCCGCGATGAACCTGCGCGCCATGGATTTGCTGTAAAGCATTGCTTTAGTCTCCTGAATTAAAAGGCGGCGCACCCCGCCGGGGCGCGCCTTCGCGCTATTTGACTGTGAGTTCTCCAACCATGCCGGCGTCGTAATGTCCGGGCACGTTGCAGGCGATCTCGAAAGTGCCTGCCTTGGAAAACTTCCACACGATTTCGCCGCTCTTACCCGGTTCCAGCAACACGCTGTTCGGGTCGTCGTGCTCCATCGTCTTACCGCCGCCCATGTCCATTTTCATCTTGGCATGGTTGATCTTGTCGGCTTCGAGAACCCCGTGATCGACCATCATCATCATTTCCTTCTGATGGCCCTTGTGCATCGTGGGCGTGCCGATATTGAACTCGTGCACCAGTTCGCCTTTGTTGTGGATCATGAAACGGATTGTCTCGCCGGCTTTCACCGTGATCTTTTCTTGGGAATAGCGGTTCTCGGTCATGTCGATCTCGAGCGTGCGTGAAACGTCCGCTTTCTTGCCGGGTTCGCCCGCCGGATTGCTGTGGCCGTGGGCGTGGTTGTCGCCATGGCCCATTTTGGACTTCATTTCGCTGGCAGAACTATGTCCACCGGAACTGTGGCCGCCGCCGTGGCTTCCCGCCGCCATCGCACCTGCCGAGATTGATAGGGACAGAGCAACTGCAACTGTCAGGATTGTTTTGGATTTTGAATTTTCACTACGACGCATGTCGATTTCTCCTTAATTCGGATGTCGATTAGTTGAGCTCTCAGGGGCCGCGCGCATGGGCGCGGCATGAGTGACGCCAAAGAGCGTCAGTCATGTATTCGGCGGATGAACCGCAGAAGTTACAAAAGAGCTATTTTAGATAAAGGAGAAACCGCTTCGCGGGACTGGAGGATCAGACTCCAGGTGCTGAGCGGGCATCGCAACATCATCCGCAAACCAGACGTGCTTTCGAAAGTTTTCGTTTGCGAATGTTGTCGGAATTACTGGTGTTCCAACGAATGTGGGAACGCAGGCAGTCGACCCGCAATGGGTCAAGGCATGACCGACCCCAGAATGGTCACCGGTGTCGGAATGTCCGTGGTTCTCGTGGTCAACAAGTTGACCTGAGGATGATTGAGAACCGTGGTGTTGAGCATGCATACTGGCCGCGAAGGAATACGGGCCGAGGAAAATTGCGAACACGAGCACAGCGGAAAGAAACACCCTCAGCATACTTGCCGACAGCCGTTGTCTCTTTCCAAAAATATCCAAGCTATCAATCCTGAACATGAATTCTCGCTTTCACACAAATAAATCTAAGCGGGGTGGACCGGAGATTCAACCAAATATCTTCTGCGCGCCCTAAAACACTCGATTTTTCAATCGGATAGGTCTCATTAATCCGCGATTACGCAAATTGAACCTGACCTCCGGTTGATACTCGAAACTTACGTAGAGGTTCCACCTACCGGAGGGTCAAGCGTTTGCGAGCGGAACTTCAACGGCTGCAACTTTCAGCCAATTGTACCGGGGGGCATGCAGCGGATCCGTATGAGCAAAAGACACAGCAATCACCCGTCCGAGGTTGCAAAACAGCACCGCAACCCCTGCAGTCATAAAACCACTGGCATGCGTCGGTGGGCATCTCTTCCGTCTCTTTGTGGCCGCACAGCGGGCAGGTCAGTGTCGAGTCTCGCTCTATGCCATCGTCTTGCGTTTCCATAACGCGTATCCCGTCATCAAGGCGAAAAATGCAAAGGTCGGTAGCAAAACAAAATCGAGCCAGCCTACTGCGCTCGAAATACCAACAATGCCGAGAGAGATAACCAGTATCGGCGTTAAACAGCAAACCAAGGTGACAATCGTTCCAACGATGCCGGTCTGCAGTAGCGTAGGAGTTTTCATGATAAGGGCTGCCCGATTCCTGCTTTGCGGAGCAAAGCTTCCTCGGCGCCGCGTCCTGAACAGCATTCGGCAAGCTCACCATCGATCAATATGGCTGGTACTGAATTAATGCCAATCTGATCGGCGCGCTTCGTTATTGCGGTATCTGTAATATCGAGAATGCTGATATCGCATGAAGGGCACGCGATATTCCGAACCATTTGTATGGCGTTATCGCAAACTGTGCAGCCGGCACTAAAAATCTCAATCCTGCGGGTCTGGGTCATTTCGCTTCTCCATCGATCTCCAAAGGCTTGATCGCCTCATGATAGTTTTGATGCTAATACCTGTAGTTACTACAGGTGCAAGGAGAAAATTATGGGCGAGATATTGATCGGAAAGTTAGCGAGTAAAACGGGGTGCAATATCGAGACAATCCGTTACTACGAGCGTATTGGACTTTTGCCGAAGCCTCCGAGAAGCGCTGGTGGGCAGAGGCTGTACGGAGAAGAAGACACAAAAAGGCTGATCTTCGTGCGCCGCAGTCGTGAGCTTGGATTTCCGCTCGAAGATGTCCGTAATTTGCTTAATTATGTTGAGGGGGGCGACTACACTTGTACTGAAATCCGGGAGATAACGGTCGATCATTTGGGTGAAGTGCGTCGCAAGATTAAAGATCTGAGGCAGCTAGAACGTGCGTTGAAGGAAATGGTTGTGACGTGCGACGGTGGCGACATTCCGGATTGCCCGATACTGGATGCCCTTGGCGCTTAGCTAGGTGTCGACACATATCCTCTGAAAATCAATCGAGGATTGCCCCGTTCTTTTTTGCCCACTCCATAAAGCCTTTCGGGGGATTTTTGACGCCTGAAATCTTCGCATCTGTCAGCGCGATGGTTCGCCAATTCTTTATGCCGTCTATATCCGCGTGCCGAAAATCGGCTCTCACCATGTTCGCCCCTTTGAGATCAGCTCCAGATAAATCAGAGAAGCTCAAGTCGGCTGAATCCCAGAAGGTTTCTGTAAGATTTGAGTTGTGAAAATTCGCGCTCTGTAGATTTGCGAACCGAAACGCGGAACCCTGCAGATTGATCCCAACCAAAATCGCATTCGATAAATTCGAGTTTCGAAAACTGACCATCTTAAGATCGAAATTATCGATATGGATCTTACTCAAGTCTGCATCATGCAAGTTTACATACGCGCTAGGAAACACGTTATTGCCCTGGGCAATTCGACTCCTCTCAATGACGACTAAGGTTCTTATCGCTTCAGCCTTTATGCGCGGATTGCCGGTGAACTGAGCGCCATAAATCACCTCGATTGCTCGAGTTCTCTGAGACTGAGTTGACACCCTATCCTGCGCTTCGATTTGAATTTGCTGCTGTTTGTTCTGCTCTTGAAAATACGCATTTTGCTCTTTGATAAGGGCGTTTTGCCATACCAATACAGCTAAAGTTGCCATACCAATCAAACCGCCAGCTATCGCTACTGTCCCCGGCGAGAAAAAAATGCACCAGATAATGGCACTAGCAGCGGCGTCTCTGCGAGGATCCCCTTTGGGCCATTTAGGGCGCTCGATAAAAAAGTTTTGCAGAACGGCGAATAGTCGATGCTCCTGGGCCACCAACCGTACTTCGATATCGTCAATTCTCTCAGCAGAGTCCATGAAACTAGATTGATGCGACGCATATTCTCGCCAAACGGCGCCTAAAACGAAGACGCCGATGGAAATATCGCCGGATCATTCTCCCCAGTTGTTGAGCCTTCATTTTGATATCTGTGGAACAAACCTGCAATCCA
>ERZ807291.9682-NODE-9682-length-10362-cov-16.152809_pt1 | contig 10362 bp, 20 predicted proteins | sample MGYA00521257_ERZ807291 | MGnify/ENA primary metagenome ERZ807291 (study PRJEB31413, sample SAMN03169783) | marine metagenome | biome: Marine; feature: Water; material: Subsurface seawater | place: North Sea | collected 2011-04-28 | depth 1 m m ... | reverse complement strand
GTCGTTCTGAGAGATGAGTTTGAAAAATGTAATTTTGATATTGAATACATGATAAGTGAGTGGTTACCTAAGAATTATCACTTGTATTTAACTTGGTATGTCACACCAGAAGAACATAAAGGTAAGAATATTATAAGAGCTGGTCATTCAATCGAAGAAAAAGATAATTTTGAACATTGTAATGATAAAGTCAGTACTATTGTAGAAATGATAAAACATTAAAACATTAAAACACCTTAAAATGAATTATAATAAAAAGACTTTCTGTGAAAACACAACAGGTTCTCCAATGTGGGGTACTTGTAAACAAAAGAAATATCATGCGTCCGAATTACAGATGGACCATAAAGATGGGAATCCTTTTAATAATGACCCATCTAACCTTTGGACTATATGTTCCAATTGTCACCAAAGAAAAACTGATTATATGGGAGATAGATTGACACCTGGTAGAGGTGGTTCAGTTCTTACTTCCTCTATGGTTGCTAAACAAAAAAAAGAATTGATAGAATTATTTACTAATTTTAACGAAATTAGAAAATTAATAAGAGATGAAGGAATTCTGACTCCTTTTATAGAAAACTATGACAATGGGCTATTGAATATACTAATTGGTGCAACTAATATTGGTAAAACTTGGTGTATTTACAAAGAAATGGCTCCATATCACTTTAATAATGGTGGTCAACTTCACATTGCATTGTCTCCAATAAAAGAGAGTATGAACTATACCGAACTCGAAGAGTACATATTAGAGGCAGACTATGGTAAGGTAAAAGTACCAATCATCAGACATAGTGATTCGCATAAGATAAATTTTAGAGAAATAGAGAAAAAGTTGAGACTTGGTAAGAATGTTACACTTATAATGAGTGACCAGTTCTTTAATAGTAAAGACAGACCTGAAGAAGTTCTGAAACTTGTTAAAAAGTACAAAACATTAGTAACAAGAGATGAGGCTAGTTATGGAATGTTAACATCTTGGGAATATTCTAAGGATGTTACCGGTAATGCTTATTCAGAGGATACCAAACAATCATTTTATAATAACTTCAAAGATTTATATGATGCTGGTGGGATTGTGTTTGGTGTGACTGCAACACCAAATAGAGAAATGAAAGAGATTATTGGTGAAGATTGGAACATTATAAATCCAGACATAAGTGATTTAAATTCAAGATTAATTCCATTCAGAAAATCGTATGAAAGTATTAAGTGTGCAGATTGGGGAGTTGAAGATTATGGAGACCCTACCGTTTTAACCTCAGAATTAAATTCTTTATTCACAAAGGTTACTGCTGCCAATATTATGTTGGATGAATTTGATACAACTTATGTTAATGGTAAGTTTCATAAACAAAAAATAACAGGAATGATTGTTGCTCAACCAGACCAAGGGAATGGGGACAAAATTCTTCAAAGTGATATAGTTGATGCACTAAAATCTGGTGAATGTGATATGCCATCACATCAAACTATGTTAGTTATCAATGCACATGGATGGGAAGAATTCGATAGTAATGGTAACTTATTAGAAGAAGGTAAACACAATGAGTTCCAAGATAAATTAAATGACCCACATGAACCTGCCCATTATGTGGTAGTAATCAATAGGGCTGTATATGGTGTTAATATAAACACACTTGGATTTGGATTATTATTCAGAAAGTATGGAAATCAAACTGGTGATACTAAAGAATATATCACTTTGAGTGCTGAACAATTGATTGGTCGTTTCAATAGATTGAATATCGATATTGATAAAATATTATACATTTTGAAAACACATGGGCCAGATGTCTTCAGACAATATATGGAGTTGGTTGGTAGATTTACCATCAAGGCACCAAAAAATGAACACATTGAGACTGCTTTTGAAAACTTTAAAAGTACACATGGAACTAGCTGGGAGTCTGCTATGAGTTTTTACTTTAACTATTAATCATGCAAGATTTATTAATTTACTTATTCGTTGGGACATTGTGGTCTTTGATATTTGAGTTCGGTATAAATCCGAGAGAAGTTGATAATGGAACTAGGTTTAGACAAATTGTGTTCTGGCCTATTCCACTAGGTGCATTCATACTCGGATTCATCATAGCATTTATTAAAAGTTTGTAAGAAATGGAAAATATAGACAAATATGTTATAGATAATAACTCAGAATTCTTTACTACTGATGAGGTTGGATTCGATATAGTCACATATGTATCTGACCTTATATCTGAATTTGAGAATTATACAGATATCTCTTATCCTATATATGTACCAAGTAAAGGAAGGGCAGATTGTGCATTTACTCCACAAACATTAAATGAAGAAAATATTCCATATAAATTATTCGTTGAACCACAAGATTTTGAAGAGTATTCAAAATACTATGATATAGATACACTAGTCAATATAGAGCATAATGATAAAGGAATTTCTTATGTTAGAAATTTTATAAAGAATTATTCTAAAAAACAAGGAGATAAATATCATTGGCAATTGGATGATGATATTAAACATTTTAGAATTAGGATGAATGATAGACCTAAGAATAAAAATGTTAAGGTTAAAGGACTAAATGCTCTTTCAATAGTAGAAAAGACAGTTAACTTATTTTCAAATGTTGGTATATCTGGTCTTACTTCTTCTGCATTTGCATTTAGTAAACCAAATCCTATTAAGGTAAATCAACTTGCTTATTCATGTGTATTAATTAATAACAATATAGACTTAACATGGGATGAGAAATTATCTGGTGTTGAGGACTGGCATTATACTCTTACACTTCTTGAAAAAGGATTATGTACACTTTCATTTTCTCATATATTATTTGAGGCACCTAGTACTTCATCTCAAAAAGGTGGAAACATGACTCATTGGGAAAATAAAGAAAAGAGAAGAAAATTATACGAGAGATTTGTCAAGATATGGCCTAAGAATTTTAGACTCCTTGAATTAGGAGAAACATCAACTAAAGGATATAAACTACAACACGTTAGAAGATTCTTTTTAGACTACAAAAATCAAACATTAAAATTTAAAAAATAAAATATGAGTAACGAAGATATAAAAAAGAAATTTGGTTTAATAGTAGAAGAAGAGTGGATAAACAAATGGGGTTCTGAAGTATTCCCTAGTCTAGAGTATACCAAACATGAAGACAAATATAACAAAGTAGATGCATGGGTGAAAAACCGAAAAACTGGTAAAACTAAAAGGATGCAATTGAAAGTAATTGTACCAATGAGAAAATCAAGGTCAATAACAATTGAAAGATACCAATGGGAAAAATACATCAATGATGGAGTTGACTTACTATATCACATATCACCAATCGAATACCCAAACGAATTTGGAAAAGAGGATGTGCGTATAGAACTGAGGTCTATTGATATTCAAAAGTTGGAAACTGAAATATCTCATACAAGAATTGGTACTAGAGTTGAAATCAAGCTTGAACAAATGAACAAGTTTGAACTTCCATTAGAATTTCAAATGTGGATTGATGACTTATATGACAAGATGATGAGACCAACTGAATATGATTATTATACTAAAAAGAAATTCAAATTAAAAGATGTATCTCCTACAAATGATTTGGTAGTTAAAAAAAAGTCCAAATCTAAATATAGAGGACAAAGTATTTGTAGCACTATCCACGCAAGTAAATGGTATCCTTCCGATGTTCCAAGATGGAAAAAGGAATTTCCATATAATACTTTCTAAAATCAAATGGAAGTTTGAAACCCTTGATACTTCAGATACTTGCAAGAATAATACAATACAACGTATAGATACATAACGTAGTATATGTAAAGGAATATAAAAAGATACAAATCTAACTAGTTATATGTAACAACGTATACAACCCATGGATACCAAGAGAGAATTAAATAAACAAAAAAGACATTATGAATCTATCCTTATAGACATAATCTTTAATTTATTAGATATAGAAGACGGATTAGAAAGAAACGATTTTCATCCTCATGACCTACAAGAAAGAATTAAAAAAATAAAAGAAACCATAGGTAAAGAACTATCCGATTGATACCCTCTACAAATTAACCCCTATATAAGACCCTCAAACTGCAATGTCATAATACTTATATACACATAGGTTTATATCCAAGTATATCCACAATCTACCACTTCTTACCACTTTTCCCCACTTTCTAATAGAATACTAAAGTTAATCCCTTGATTAGCAGTGTGGTAGGTATAAGCAATAGTTCCTGTGTGTGTCTGTGCAGTCAACCATTTTTCTACCCATGCCCTTTGATATATCTCGGAGCACCCCAAGTGGTATCCCACCTGCAGGAAATAATCCCTTATACACTCGCTGCACGGTTAGGGTTTTTTACACATGCTATAACTAAGTTACGAAATTTATTTTAAATAAACAAATTAAATAGGTGACAATGTGACAAAACAAAAATAAAGTTATTAACAATCAAAAAGTTATTAACAATGCAGTGGCTACTGAGGGGATTGCACTATTGTCATTGTGTCATGTTGATAACCCTATGGGAATGTTAATAACTATTTACGTGCAATGGACACATTGTCATGGTATTTATTTGGATATCTCGCATATTTTTTGTATCTTTAAGGGTGGTTGGGTGGGAGAAGTAGTATAATGCTTGAATAATCCTTAAGCAATAGAGGGATTTATTACCATATTCTCAGTTAGGCACCGAGTCGAGATGAGGATATTTCAAAAAAAGTGAAAATAAGTCCAAAAAAGTTTGGTAGCCTCGATTTAATTTTGTATATTAGTAGTGTAATTGTGTGGGAGTTTATCCCAATAACCTTAAAACCTTTAAAAATGAATTTATTAAAATTAAATAGTGTTGGTTCGGTTCTCGATATGGAGGACAATGTTGTGTATCCTCAGTTGGTAGATGGTCTACCTGATTTAAATGGGGGTGTTCATTTAGATGAATGTTCTGATGAGTGGGTATTATCTCTATCTAAAGAGGATAGGGTAAAGATTAAATGGCCTCAAGCGAATAATGTACTTATGAACTCAACGAAGTTCGAGGATTGTTAATAACTTTGTTAACAACTATCCAAAAATAAGTGTTAAATAATTTGGTAGCTTCAATTATAATTACTATATTAGTAGTGTAATTGAGTGTGAGTGTTAAACCTTTAAAACCTTAAAATGAGTAAAAAATTAAAATTTAAATTAAACAACCAAGAGTTCACCCTTCCTATATCATCATATAGAGAAGATACATGGGGAAGTGGTACTGAGAAGTATATCCACATGAGTGCAAAGAATTGTGCATCGGTAATCAAACAATACGTTAAGAAGAATTTTCCTAATCTAGTTTGTAGTGCAACTTCTGATGTATATAGTGGAGGTTCTTCTGTAAGAGTGAACGTGTGTAAGAAAGATGGGTCTAAAGTAGATTCAGAAGACTTCAAGAAAATCGAACAATGGAAATGGATTCTTGCTGGTGGTTCTTTCAATGGTATGGAAGACATCTACGAGTATAGAGAAGATAAGGTTCAAACTGAACTAGGAATGCAATTAAAGTATTTTCCTTCTTACATCTTTATAGAGAACAAACCTAATTGGGGGAGTAAAGAATATTGGATGTCAGAGTGGAGTAATTGGTTAGCAATAACAGACTTGGATTATCACATGACAGAGAATGAAAAGATTTGGACTGACAATGTAGTCAACAAGTATGGTGGCTGGCTAGGGTACAACAAACAGTATATGACTCCATCGGTATTAAAGAACATTGACTCAATAATGGGTTGTAACAAATAAAACATAAATAAGATGAGTAAAAAGTATGAAAACGGCTATATGCCTAAGATTGAGTATTGGACAAGTAAGTTAAACGCTGAGGTAATGAACACCAAAGTACCTGATATTCAAGAGATTAAGAAATGTCTATCTAAGTTAGAGTATTTCACACAACGACAAATGTCTATTGGTAATACCATTGCTGGTGTTGATTTTGGTGATACTCTAGAGATGTTAAATAATTTAAAAATAAGTACGAAATAATTAGGATATGTCAATTTAATTTCGTATATTAGTATAGTTGTTTGATTGATGATTGAGATATGCTCTAGTTAATACAAGTAGCTGAGAAAGAAGAATAGGAGTTTTTTGTAGTATATGGCTCTTTCTAAAACGAAAACTACATAAGAATAGTACAAGATAAAGAGGGTAACTCCTCGGCTTCCCAATGGTGGGAAGATACCACTTCTCTGTTGTGGAGATAGAAATCGGTTCGAAACGAGAGGTATATCTAATAGAGGGTTCGACTCCTTCCTATTCTACTAATGATAAAGAATGAGTAAGCAGGTTGCAAATAATAGGGAGATGCAAGAAGTAATGTTTCTCCGATTAGAGAAGGGGAAGTGGTATATACTATCTGAACCCAAGTCACCTGGTTTGATTAAAAAAGAGTATACTCCAATTGGTAATAGATTGGTATATCCAAAGAAGTGGGGAAGGAAGAGAGCAGCAGAAGTACTACTGAGTCACCAGATAATGGAGAACGAAAAAATAATGGATGTTACTCTAGATAGATTAGAGTACCTAAAGAAACTTGAAAAAGAAGTAGAGGAATGGTAGCATATACATACCCACACATTAAAAGAAAAGTAAAGAAATTAGATAAAGAGTTGGAAGTCAACCAATTAGCAGTTGAACTACAATCACAATTTGATGAAGGAGAAAATAATATCTCATTTAAAGATGCTTATGAAATGGCCTATAATGAGATTCTTAGTCATCTTACCCCATAGAGTTTAGGTTAGGTTTTACTCAAGGTGAAGAAGAGGTAACAGAAATGTTATCTCTTTTTTAGCATAGCTCTTTACCAGTAGAGCTTAGATTCCTACTGGACAAACTCGTCATCGGACACTAAATAAAATATAGCTAGTATAACTAACAGTACTATGGAGTATAATACTTATAAGGGTATGGAAGGGAAACATAAGGTAAGTATTACCCATAGGGTAGAGGTAGAGTGTGTAGAGTGTAAGTGGGTATGGGAACTAAAAGGTGTTTTTACTCAGTACCAGTGCCCTTCTTGCAAGAGTACCAAAAAAGGCAGTACTCCCATTTAACCCTCTAGGTGACAGAGGTTTCTTGTAACTGGCAGATGCCGAACGCAGTGAGGCGGGGTCTGACTCGTTTTTATATCGAGGCCGTTTTTTCTGCCTATAGGAAAAATACCCTTTGATACCCCTTGGGTACACTCTGAGAGTGAATAGTCAATCCACGCAATAAAAAATTAATCAAGGGTTTATTTGGTATTGTCATTTATTTTTCGTATATTAGGGGTATAAAATAAAACATAAAAGATATGAAAACATTCAGTACGAAAAATGATGTAGTTACAATTGATGGAGAAAAGTTTTACCATTATGAACTAGGAGGTAAACAAACCTCAACAAAGTCAGTAATAATCCATGGAGAGTCTTACTATAACTCTAATAGACCATTTCAGTTTGAAGGGGATACTAAGTAATAACAAGTAAAGATAGGGATATTAAAGGTATGTCATTCGGAACAATAATAGTGGGTATTATCCTTATTTCTATTTACTTCATAATAAAGGATGATGGAGATGATGGGGACTTTGAGGAGTTTGGAGATAATTAGAAAGATATGGAAGATAGAGATAGAGTAATCATGCACTTGGTTACGAGGTTAGAAACCGAATTAGAAGAATGTTGTGAAATAACGTGTGATAAAGACCACTGCATGGGAATAGTCCAAGAGATTAAAAGAATTCTTTCTATATGAGAAGAGTAGGAGATGGATTGGAGTTTAGATTTGCAGGGGCTAAAGAAAGAGGCACTATAAAAGAAATCAATAAGAGGGGAAGAAAGATAATTTCTTATTCGGTTAGTGATGGTAAGTACAATTATAGTGTAACTAAGGAAATGATACTATGAGGGAAAATAAATGGAAGTGGGAAGATTGGTTGATATTAGGATTGGGTTCTATATGGTTGATATGGGTATTTGGTAGATTTGTGAATATGGTTGTATGAGCATGGGCCTCCCTATTAATCTCAGTATGGGGTTATTCTTCTATAAGGGATATTTATATTAAAACCTATATGTTGTATGAACCCAGAAGAATTCCATTATATCGATAAATTTCAGAACCAATACTTTAAGAACATGAGAGAGGTAAGGATATCTTCTTTATATTGGGTATGGGATAACCTCACCTCTAATAGTGGGTCTATACGAAAGTCTACCATAGTATCCCTTATACCTTATGAATCCTTATCTGAATTACTAGCAGACTTAGAGGAGAGTGAGAGGTATGAGGATTGTAAGGTAGTATGGGATATAATGAAACTATATAATGAAAACGAACAAAATGGAGAATACAAAAAATTATTCTAATGAACCAATCGGAGAATGGAAAATCGGCGATGAGGAACACTTTATTTCCTTTGCACTTAAAAAGAAACCTAATTGGTTTCATCGTCAAATGGCTAGATTTTTCTTTGGCCTTCGTTGGCTTGATTATCCTCATCCAAAACAACCTAAACCATCTAAAGGAATTAAGGTGGGTAGTGTATCTAAGGGAACTCCTCAAAGAAGATTTAAATCGTAATGAAAGGGTATAAAGGATATTTAAAACGAAAGTGGGAATGGGTAGATTCTCATCCGAGGCTGGCTGCTTGGTTAGGTTGGTTTAAAGGTCTACTAACGGGTCTAATTCTTTGGTGGGTATTATCATAAGATGGGTCATTGCGAGTGTGATAGAGCATTAGAGTTGAAAGGTTCTCCTTCATCTGGTTGGTATACTCTTTGTAAGTGTAATAAGGTTGGGTACTTTGAAGATTCTAAAGGAAATGGGATATACTATCAAGATAAATCAAATAGCGACGAGAGTTGAAAAAATCTTTTTGTCCGACACCAAAAAAAATTTTAAAAGACCGAGGGGTGCACCACGAAACGGCAACTAAGGGGATTAAGTTATGAAAAAGAAAGTTAAAAAGACAATAGGTAGAAGAATTGCAGAGTGGTCTGTTCTAAGTAGAAGATTAACCGCTGCAGAAAGGATTGGTAATCGTATGGGGTATATGGGTAGTGCATTTATTATGATGTCTCCTTACCTACTTCCTTATGATAATATGGGTGCGTACACTTATTTATGTGGAGCAGTTTTATCCTTACCTCAAGTTTGGTTGGCAAAACAATGGAACTTGGTAGTAATCAATTTAAACTTATTAATTGGTTATGGATTATACTTATTTGGTTAATCCAAAATTTTTATATTTATAAACGTATACAAAAAATAAACAATATGATTAAATTATCTAATTTACTAAACGAGCAAGAAAAGTTTACTGCTAGAAGGAAAAAGAGTGGTAATGTATCGGTATTCGATAGCGAAGAAGCTAGAGATAATGCAGTTAAAGCAGGAACTCATGCTGTTGTAAAATCTAAAGACCAAGGTGATTCTAAAAAAGACACCCCTACGGTAAAACCTAAAGAGGATAGTAAAGTGGACTATACAAGTTTAACAAAACGAACTGATGATGATGAATCGTTGAGACCTGACCAAGTTAGTCAGTTATCAAAATCATTAACAAATGATATATCTTGGGACGGCCCTGGAGGATTTGAACCAAGTGATGAGGAGGTAATAGACCAAATTAGAAAGAGTCCACGTCAAAGTGCTAAAGACTTACTAAGCTATGGAACTCCAAGTCAGATAAAGTTAGCAGTTAAACAAATTCAAAAGAATTTAGGTGAATCGATAACATCTATGATTAGATTAGTAGATTTATTAAACGAAGAGAGTTTTGATAAAAAGAAATTACTTAAACTTATCAAGAAGCACGATGATGCTATGATTACTACAAGCAGAGGAAAAGAGTATGTTATCTATAACCCTAATAATGGTAACCAAGACAACACAGATATGTGGGATGGTAATAAAAGTTTATTTGCTGTAGATAGTAATGGTGGTGAACACGAGATTAGATATAAAGATATTACATCCTTTAAAGCATAGGTCATGAAAATTAACATTAAAGCAGGTGGCACAAGTCACAAAGTTGAATTTAAGTTTATCCCTCAATTAAAAAACAAAGGATTGATTGCTATGGCAAAGAGTTCCAAAGAATTGGATGCACTTCAGTTAGCTATTGCAGATAGAGCTGGTGGTGATGAACTAATTGATTATATCATATTAAAAGAATTAGTAAAGAAATTTAAATTACCCTTTGAGATAGACCATAGTTATGACGGTGCTGGATATGGGTTTGTATTAGATTTCTACTCAATAGCAAAAAAGTTAAATTAAATAGATTACCTTAAAACTTATATTTCAAACGAAATCTAAAAGTGTTTGAAGTATCCCAA
>ERZ807291.9668-NODE-9668-length-10371-cov-4.968108_pt1 | contig 10371 bp, 12 predicted proteins | sample MGYA00521257_ERZ807291 | MGnify/ENA primary metagenome ERZ807291 (study PRJEB31413, sample SAMN03169783) | marine metagenome | biome: Marine; feature: Water; material: Subsurface seawater | place: North Sea | collected 2011-04-28 | depth 1 m m ... | reverse complement strand
TGATCAACTGACATTTTGTGCTCTCAATCTTGCCTTCCGGTGTCGGCAATGGCTAACGCCAAAAACAAACCGATCCCAACCCAAAGTAATATTTGACCCGTATCTTCCATTCGTTACCTCAATTATTTACATCTAACTTTTGGATTATTTCACTTTTCGGAGTTAACTTCTTGGCCACCGACTTCTCCGGCTCAATCTTTTTTGAAGGTGAACCATTATTTGATGTGTGCTCATTGGTTGACGAACGAAGCAGACATCCGACCCCTAATTCTAGACCGAATAAGCGCAACTTCGATTTAATAGCTAAACCCGTGCTTAACTTTAAATCGTTCTTGGTAAAAGGAAGAGCTTATTCGTTACCTTTGATTCTCTCTTTTGTTGACTTGAGCGACTTGATTGTCGGCAACCAAGGTAAGCACATCAGTAACTATTCGCAATCCGAGTCAAAAGAGTTTCAGATTAACTTTTCGCGCTTCAACAGAAGGCAAGCTCAGCTCATCCTATTACAGATTGAACTAGTTTATATTTTTGAGTGGAAAAAATAAGATGAAAGTTCAGTATTTCACATTAAACATTTGTTCTAGCGAGAGCGTTTTGGCTTTTACTAATCAATAATTGAAGGGAAGCGAATTATGAATGACTACATTGTTACCCATACTTTCAAATCAGAAGAGCACCGAGCAAAGCATTTTGAGGCTACGGCTCAGTTAACCCTCGATGACATGCGCGCGTATATGAAAAACGATAAAGCATCATTTCAAATTAACTGGGGCAATCCAGAAGAAATGGTTACTTTTTGCTGGTGGAAGGCTAATTCACCCGACGACATCCTAACAACTTTAGGGGAAATGGCAGATCTCTATGACAATGACATAAAAGAGATGCCAATGGTCGCAAACATCGCCGACTAAAAAGCCTTTATATTCCTGAAGGCCTGCTGATATGGGATTCAGATGAACACTTCGGGAACGAGTTTTCAGCAGGATTGTTTGGAATAATGGCAAGCAATTCTGACTGCAATTTTTGCATCTTTGGACCAGGAGAGGTGATGTAAGGCACGATCATGGCAGCATACTCTTTACTCGGTTTATGCCACTTCGTCGACCATGCCGCCATTGCAAATAGTACAGGCAAGAAATCGATACCGGATGGTGTTAGGTAATACAGCTTTTTCTGACTGTGATCACTTGCCTGTGTAAACCGGATCAGTCCGACATGTTCAAGGCGTTTAAGCTTAGCCGCCAACGAGCCCGACGAAATACCCTCCAAATTATGCTTCAGGATCTGATTAAACGAGCGTCGTTCGAACAAACTTATGTCTCTTAAAATAATCGGCATCCATTTGTCGCACAAAAGTTCAGAGGCCAGCCCGATCGGACAAATCTTCCCGTGCTGTTTTAATGGCTTTGACATTTTAGCTCCACGTTGTAAACCAGTTCAGAAATTGTATCTGATCTCCCGATGTTTCAACACTATTCTAAAAAAAATAGTGTGATTGTATTTATCGTTTTTTGTCGCAGTCCTAACCTGAGAACACACAACAAATTCTTGCGAGACGATCGTGAGAATTTTCCAATTTGGTTAGCAAATTAAAAGGGATCCACATGAACGCCTCTGAAATGCTCAACACTTGGAGTACAACCCTCAACACCGATGATGAAAATGCATAAGATCAGCATTTGCCCGAAAGCGTCACGGTCACGATGTTGAGACAAAACACGATGACTCAAAGCGCCCATGAGCACCTCAATTGGTGCGTTGCCGATGCCAGTCATCAAATTTCTGACTTCCACATTTTGTGCGATGATAGAGAAGTATGCGCGGGCACGCATGTATCCAGAATGGGCATAGACAGTTGTTTGATGTGACGTTTTCCGGTGAATACGGAGAAAAATTAGACCAGTGGCACGTTCTATTTTCCCCACAAGGCTAGCTGGTTCGATAACAAATATTTTTTACAGGAGAGTAGCAATGAAATTCATTTTTTTGGGTATCATGAGCGATGAGTCGGTCGCGAACATGCGCGCAACGTCATTTGAAAAAAGAAAGGCAATGGCTGAAATCGTGGCTCATGGCGCTGGTGGATCTCTACTTGACTGCACTTTCGTTCAAGGTGTGTATGACATGGTGGCCGTCATGGACCTACCAAATCAATCAGTCGCAATCGGAGCTAAAGCCGCGGTGTTAGCTACTGGTTCCTATGACCACCTCGAAATCTTGGGTGAGTTTGACCTCGATGCGGCAGGAAAAGCCCAAGCGACGATCTCTAAGTCTTACCGAGGCCTTGGAAAAGAATAAACAGCTTTGAGTTACTGGGAACTACAAGCTCAAACCTATTGATAAGCAAATAGTCAGATGAAACGGTGTTAGAGATGCAGAAATACACAAACGTAGTACGATTTAAGGTCAAATCAGGCCGCGAAGAGGAGTTAGAAACTCTTTACAAAGGAGCTGAAAAGTGGGACGGCCGGTTGCTCCACATCCTAGCCAAGACAGGTGATCAGACATATGTCGGTTACGCGCTTTGGGAATCTCAAGACCACATGCAAAACGCAATGCCTTCGATGCTTGCATTTCTTGATAGTATGCGTCATCTTCTGGAGGAATTGTCACCTGAGCTAGGCGTGACCGATCCAGTTTCTGGCTCAGTTATATTTGAGGGTTGATAGCTAGCTAGCGATCATCCCTTAAATTACTGATCGAAACCCCGCTAATGTGGGGTTTTTTATACCCAAAGTGAACTCGGATTAAAATCGAGAATCTCAAAATCAAAACGAGCTAGGTGCTTCATTTTGCCAACCAAAAATAATCGCTTATCTACCCAGTGAATCCGTCAACAATAACCACCGTACGTTTGATATAAGGAGACGCATCGGCAACAAGTTGCTGATAGTCGGGATCGTTGTACCAATCTTCGGCATGCTGACGTGTTGGGAACTCGATTATGACCAACCGCTCATAAAGAAAAGCATTCTCGAGATCAGTTTTGTGTCCACCCCGAACCAGAAACGTTCCATGATATTTTTGAACTAACTGCCCTACGTGCTCTTGATAAGAAGCTTTGTACCCGTCCGAATCATCGACTCTCACATTGGCCAATACATATGCCTTAGACATTATTAAATTTTCCTTAGCTTCCATCTTGCGACCGGAATAATCCAAAAGGATTGTCATTAATTCCTTTGCTGTATAGAGCTACAACGTAGCCGCTCAGACTCTACAAATCAATTATCTGTAGAGCGTCAAGTAGTGTATTGGCATTCAAATTTAGAGCACCTGGAAGTGCATCCCAGGGGACTCCTAGCCTATTAATCCAAACAGTTTTAAAACCGAAACTATTTGCGTCAGAGATATCGCCAATTGTTCGAAGGGAAGAAAGTGATGTAATGAGGGGAATATTTAAATTGCCAGATCACGAGCTCATATACCTCACGAATTGGTTTATATTGTTAGTGAGTAAATACTTATAATTTCATTGAACCATTGCCGTAAATTAGACGCTCTTGACGCCCTCTCTAGCATGTTCGTAGACACATAAAAAAATACAGCAGTCGGATGATCAAACTCGCGAAGCCTTTTAAAGACTGTTCTAGGGTCATCGAAGGGTGGTAATTCTCCCTACAAATCCACTGATCGAGTGCAGATGGCTCTGCTGCCGTAAAGATTATTTTCTTTAAAAGTATCGTCCAGGGCGCCGCTCAGTCAAAACCCAGAAGTCTTCGTACCGATAGCCTTTATTTTACCGTCTAAGTTCCGCGCCTTGTTAATAAGACTGAAATTAACAGCTCCCTATTACTTAATGTCTATAAGCCTTTCTCTGTTTTGCTATGATATGAATAACGCGATTACCTCTGACCTAGTCGTGCCGCCAGAAAGCCCCACTATTCATAGCATGGCCAAAGCGATAAATTAGCGTGATTAAACTAAGTCTTCTCAGCCTGTTCATACCAACCTTCTTCTTCGTGTCTGCTACGCCCGGACTCTGCATGACATTGGCTATGACTCTCGGTATGACCATCGGTGTTCGCCGAACGGCTTGGATGATGATGGGGGAACTAGTTGGTGTAGCTTCTGTTGTAATGGCAACTCTTTCTGGTGTCGCAGCCGTCATGCTCAACCATCCTGAGCTATTTTTTCTATTCAAAATAGCTGGTGGTATGTACTTAGCTTTTTTGGGTATGCAGCTCTGGCAATCAAAAGGAGCGATGGCTATTTCGCAGGATATACAAACGCCATTGTTGGTTAGTCGGAGACAACTGGCGATTCAAGGCTTCGTAACTGCAGTTGCCAATCCAAAAGGATGGGCATTTTTTATCGCTCTGCTCCCGCCATTTATCGACTATCAACAAGCAATTCTCTCTCAAGCTTTAGTGTTACTGACCATAATTTTGATATTAGAATTTATTTGTCTTTGCATCTACGCATCTGGTGGTCGAATGTTAAGTACAGTCCTGCAAAATCGTACAAATGTGAAAACACTTAACAAAATTGCTGGCTCACTAATCATGGGGGTAGCAGTTTGGTTAGCTTTCGGTTGACTCGATTAAGGTCCAAAGTGCTTTTGGGTGCTTGTCCATACCCACAGTATTCAGTTCTTATTCCGAGCGAATCTCAAAGCGTCTTAATATTACACCTGCGGCCACAAAAAGCGCTATGGCGTCAAGCATTTCGGAGAAGCCTCTCCATCTTAAGAAAGCGTCCTAAAATGTTAACAAATCAGAGGTTTTAGCTCCTAATTTGTACTGTACGGAATCGGTTTCTGGACGATAGCTACGCACATACTCATGGTAGTAAGCACCAAAATCTTCCGGTCCAATCATACTTACAGACTCATCTTCGTTTTCTCGTCGATACGGGTGATATACCTGACCAATGATTGGAACTAAACTCACTGACGTATCGTACATCCTTTGCGTATCCTCGGATTTTGTAACTAGTTAACGAAACTTTTCTTATAGTTTCTCGTAACGACTACGCAGTTGTGCCGATGATTCTTTTGATTTAATTTCACGATGATAGACGGCATCTATAGGGGCACTAACACTGTCACCATAGGCATGATGGATTTGTTATCTGCCATACGGTCTGGTTTTTTCAGACTTGTGGATCACTTCCCGGATAATAGAATTTGTCATCCTCAGATTCGGAAACAATGTCTTCGAATATTTTGGATTCATGATTAGGCACCGTTTTGGGGTTAGCCTGCTTATTATTTCTCTCAAACCCTTGTTTGAGTTCGTCTTCATAAACTCCTCCACACATCATTCTTACCTTCCTGTATCTGCTATTGCCAGTGCTAAAAACAAACTATTCCTACCCAAAGCAAAAGTTGTACTGTCTGCTCTATGATGCCTCTCCAAACTTTTCCTGCCGGACTCTCTTTGGAGACAAAGTTCGCTGTTCAACATTTTGGCATAGATCAGACTAAAATCACGAGAGTCAGATTTGCAAACTATGATAAGTGTCTTGAACTGAGTGACATTCTATATCGATGCTGAGATGAAATATGATCAACCTAGTTTTGTACTCCGCTTCGGCGGGGTTTCTGATAAGCTTTGTTTCTGTAATTTTATTTAGAGGCAAAAGCAGCAACTAGACTAAGCTACCACACGTGAGATTGCACTTGAGTATCTGATTTCACTGGTGCAAGTGCCGGGACTCGAACCCGGGACCTCTCCCTTACCAAGGGAGTGCTCTACCAACTGAGCCACACCTGCATGGGTGCGGGATTATTAAGGTCTGAACGCATCAAGTCAACATGCAACGCAAGATTCAAGTTACCGAAATCGCCGACCTTCTGAGACATCCAGGGGACTATGACAGCATCATCGATGTTCGTTCGCCATCTGAGTTTAATGAGGATCACATCCCGGGCGCCATCAATTTACCGGTTCTGAGTGACCAAGAGCGTGCGGAAGTGGGGACCATCTACAACCAAATCGATCCCTTCACTGCGAGAAAAACAGGCGCTATTTTAACGAGTCAAAACATCGCTAAACATATTTCGAGCTTGAGCGATCGCGGGAAGGACTGGAAACCCCTCATCTATTGCTGGCGTGGAGGACAGCGCTCGGGATCATTAGTACTAGTTATGCATGAGATTGGTTGGGGTGTCACGCTGCTAAAAGGAGGCTACAAGACTTATCGACGGCACGTTCAACAAGAATTAGAGCGTTTGCTGCCACGAATTCGGTTTATTGTAGTCGCAGGTCCAACCGGTTGTGGCAAAACAGATTTACTCCATCAATTACAGAACCAAGGTCGCCAGGTGCTCGATTTGGAGGGCCTTGCCAATCATCGTGGATCTCTGCTGGGTAGAGAGCCCGGCATCTGCCAGCCCTCACAAAAATGGTTTGAGTCGTCCTTGTATTTTGAGCTCAGTCGGTTTGATCTGGAAAAGCCCATATATGTCGAGTCGGAATCATCCAAAATCGGAGACATCCATTTACCGACCGCACTCTTTAAGAACTTAATCACATCAAGCGCGGTTGCTTTGTCTTGTGATCGCTCACAGCGCGCTCAATACCTCGTTCAACACTATCGACATCTCACCGAGTCGGTTGAAGAGACAACGAAACTGATTGAACAACTCGCCTTCCGTCATGGAAAAAAACGGATAACAGAATGGATCACATATATCAACGACAACAATTGGTTAGGCCTTACCAACAGTCTTCTGGAGCATCACTATGATCCTGCGTACGAGCGTTCACAAACCAGGTTTCGAGTGATCGCACATTGCGAGCTTCTAATTCCAGGAGAACTCGCTGATGATTCAGTATTAAAAAAGGTCGAGGCGTAACGCAGGGTCACTTCAAGAAGAATGTTTCTGCGCTACCCAGGCCTGATCAAAAACGCAGCTCAATCTCCTCGAGCACAGTCGGATCCTCAATCGTAGATGGGGGCATGTAAGGCTCTCCATCTGCGATTTTTCGAAGTATCGCTCGAAGGATCTTACCCGACCGTGTTTTTGGTAAGCGCTCAACGATCATTGCTTGATTAAAACAAGCAACGGCGCCGATCGAATTTCGTACTGAGGCAATGAGCTCTTTTATGACTTCGTCATGCGACTGATCTACGCCATCCTTCAAAATCACAAAGCCGAGTGGCAGTTGGCCTTTAAGTTCATCGGCAACCCCTATCACTGCGCATTCAGCTACAGCAGGGTGTGAAGCGACAATTTCTTCCATTTCGCCAGTTGACAGACGATGTCCAGCAACATTAATGACGTCATCTGTTCGTCCCATGACGAAGACATAGCCTTCGTGATCGATATAACCCCCATCACCAGTCAAATAGTAGCCTGGATAGGGATTCAGGTAACTCTCTTCAAAACGCAAATGATTGCCCCAGACGGTCGGCAAACAACTCGGTGGAAGTGGACGTTTGATCACTACACTACCCTGCTCACCTGCCTCGACTTGATTGCCCAAAGGATCCAGAATTTCCACTTTAAATCCTGGAACTGGCTTGGTGGCAGAACCCGCTTTGGGTAGAAACGATTCCAATCCACGGGGATTGCAGGAAATCGCCCAGCCGGTCTCTGTTTGCCACCAATGATCAACCACGGGAAGGCCAGTTAATCCATCGAGCCAATGGTAGGTGGGAGGATCGAGACGCTCGCCGGCCAAATACAGCGCTTCTAGTGAACTCAAATCATAGTTTTTGTAGAGTTGACCATCTGGATCTTCCTTACGAATGGCTCGGAATGCGGTCGGTGCCGAGAACAAAACTTTCACTTTATACTCTTCGACAACGCGCCAAAATGCCCCTGCGTCGGGTGTGCGCACCGGTTTTCCTTCATAAAGCACTGTAGAGCATCCGAACAGTAAAGGTGCGTAGACAATATAGGAGTGTCCGACGACCCAACCAACGTCACTGGCGGCCCAGAAGACTTCACCGGGCTTCATGTCATAGATCATCTCCATAGAATAAGTCATCGCTACCGCATGACCGCCATGATCTCGAACCACACCTTTAGGCTTTCCTGTGGTCCCTGACGTGTAAAGAATATAGAGGGGATGAGTTGCGCTGACTGGCACACAATCAATCGGCTGAGCGTTAGCCATCAGATCAGACCAAATAACATACCGTCCCTCGACTGGTTCAAATTGAGCCTGTGGTCGATCCAAAACCACCACCGAAGATGGTTTTTTATCCGACATCTCGATTGCTTCGTTCACAATTGGCATGTACTCGATCACTTTACCGACTTCGATTCCGCATGTGGCCGTTACAATCGTTTTTGGAGCAGCATCCGAGAGACGAACCGCAAGCTCATTGGCCGCAAAACCACCGAAGACTACTGAATGGATCGCACCAATTCGCGCACAAGCAAGCATGGCAACCAATGCCTCAGGAACCATAGGCATATAAATGACGACACGATCACCAGTTGTCACACCCAGAGAAGCCAATCCTCCAGCGAAATGAGACGCGTCGTCATACAGCTGCGCATAGGTGATCGCCTGCTTGGTGTCAGTAACGGGTGAGTCATAATAGATCGCCACCTGATCACCCCGACCCGCATGTACATGTCGATCAATTGCATTGTGACAGGTGTTGAGCGTTCCATCAGGATACCAGCGCTCAATACCATTTATATCTTCAGCAAGCGCAACCTGAGGCTTTTGAACCCATTCGATCAGGTCGGCTTTATCCAACCAAAATCCATGCGGATCCTGTATGGATCGATCGTACTCATTTTGATAGTTCATGTGCGGTCCTTAACTTAGCATGATCATCTTGATCGTCTAAATGTGAACCAAAAATTCAGCAATGTCTTTACGACGTTTCGGTGGTAATACTTCCGATTCGTTGTGGACTCAGACCCAGCGCAATCCATTGATTAATCAAGGCTGATGCCTTTGTCGGACACACAGCAACCATTAGTGGTCCACAGGTTTGTGGATCAAAAACAACTGGATTAGGAGCCCCTTCGCCGAATCTCGCTGCATAAATTTCATTCTCGCGATGCGCCGATGAACGAATACCTCGTGTCAAAGCGGCCGATACCCCTTCGAACATTTCGATATTGTCAGCCCAAACCAGACTAAGTCCACTCCCATCAAGCATTTCTTTGAGATGCCCAGCAAGGCCAAATCCGGTCACATCCGTCATCGCTTCTATCCCTAACTCGGATGCTACTTGGCTAGCCTCAAATAGTGATTCTGACGCCTTTTGAATCCATCGATCAATCGCTTGACCCACTGAATCGCCAGCCGCCTGCGCAGCAAACAAGACACCCGAACCAATCGCTCCCGTCAACCAAACTTCATCGCCAGGACGCACACCTTGCTTGGGAATCAATCGCTTGACTTCGCCTTCAACTGAGATCGCAACCACAGGTTGATCAAGTGCCAAGCTATGTCCTCCGGACAACAAGATTTCATAGCGTTTTACTGCGTCTTTGATGCCACTTAAGCATTGCTGGAATTCATCGGCTTCCAAACGCTCGTTATTGGCACGCTGAACCCCAATAAGTGACAAACATTGAGTGGGACGCCCACCCATCGCCCAAATATCGCTGATCGCGTGGCGGACACTCAAGATGCCCATCAAATAGGGATCGTCAACTAGGTAAGTGAGCGCATCAATCGACCGAACACGCATCCGTCCGTCAAGATCTTCGATCGCAGCGTCCTCAAAAACTCCAGGAAATACTGCTTGTAGCGTTTGACCAGAAAGTTTTGCAGCGCAACCTTCGCAACGCATGCCGTGCTCGGATTGCTTGGATCGTCCTTGAAACCTCTGCACAAATTGTCGATCAATCCGATCTTTTAATCGCAATACGTGCGGAGACTCAAAAGCAAACCGGCCTTTAACAGCGATTGCGCTCCCGTTACCAAGGTTCAACAAGGTCAGCCAACGCTTTTGTGGCTTAAAGGGATGAGGTGTTGTGCCCTGCAGTCGTTTCCACATCGCATCAGCTAGGTATTGACCAGCCCGCACAGCCATCACTCCCGAACGTCCTCTCGGTGAGGCCAGCGATATGATATCTCCGGCTGCAAATAGCGATGACTGCTCCTGAACCTGAAGACAATCATTCACTGCCAGAAACCCTTGTGCGGTAGGAAGTGCCGAGTTAAGAATCCAGTCTGGTGGATGCACAGGTATAGCAGCACAGATCACATCGGCTGCGACCGATCCCCCGTCACTGAGCACAACCGAATCCTCAGTCGCCTCAACCACAGCCTGCGACTCGATACATGTAATGCCTCGATCGACCAACACTCGCCTGATGGCTCTCGCTGCAGCCGAAAGCGCAGCATCAGCCTCAAAGCGATGCTTTGAGATAAGAGTCACACGCGCGGCGCTTCCAAACCGGGTTCGGAAAGCAAAAGCTAGCTCAATCCCACCAGCTCCACCACC
>ERZ807291.9665-NODE-9665-length-10377-cov-6.463379_pt1 | contig 10377 bp, 11 predicted proteins | sample MGYA00521257_ERZ807291 | MGnify/ENA primary metagenome ERZ807291 (study PRJEB31413, sample SAMN03169783) | marine metagenome | biome: Marine; feature: Water; material: Subsurface seawater | place: North Sea | collected 2011-04-28 | depth 1 m m ... | reverse complement strand
CAAGAATAAAGCTTTTAACCTTTTTTAATTTAATATTATAGTCACCAATATCTGTCGAGGGTCTAAATTTTATTTCTTTTGTGGTGTTTCTTTTAACTTTTACCTTAGAGGAAGAAAGACTTTTCTTTTTGTCAAAGACATGTTTTCCATAATCCATAAGCTTGCAGACAATAGGGCTTGCATCTGAAGGTGATACTTGGACTAAGTCGAGGGATGCTACCTTGGCTGATTCTAAGGCAACCGAAAAAGCTACTAACCCTTGCTTTTCTCCGTTTGAACCAATAAGCATTACTTCACTAGCTCTGATTTTTTCATTAATAGGAGTGATGTTTTTCTTTTGAGAAGCTATGAGGGTACCTATTTAGATGAGTTTAAGCAACATAAGAATAATTCTAATAAGAATTGTTAGAAATTAATGTTTGTTTTTTAATGTTACGCATTATTATTTTGTGGTAATTTTATACTAATTAATTCATTACGCAATAACATTCTATTTATGGCTTATGGCTGAAGAAGAAGGTGTTTCCAATCTCTTCCATCTTTCTTGTATATATTTCTTTTATTCAATCTTGAGCTATTGCCCTCCCAAAATTCAAAATAGTAAGGAGTAAAATAATAGCCCCCCCAGTATTTTGGACAATTTTTTAGATTATTTTCTTCTTTAACTTTATTATATCTTTTAATAACCTCATCGTAACTTGCAATTGGTTCAGACTGTTTTGAGCTTATAGCTAATGCATTCTTATCTAAAGATCTCTTTTCAAAGTGTTCTTGATTATATTCTGTGGGAGTTTTGTCAATTGTAGCTTTCATTCTAATTTGAACATTGGTAGAAGGCCAATATAACAATGCGCTTATTTGATTATGCGAAATAAAATCAATTGATTTTGGAGAGTGATAATTACTAAAAAATATAAACTTGTTGTAGTCTATATATTTTAAATTAACAAGCCTTGAGTCTACTTCATTATTTTCTATGTTATAGGACGATATAGATATTGCTTCAATGTTCTTTTGATTTAATGCTATAGAATTATCATATTTTTCTTTAAAAATTAAGTAAGGTATTTCTTTACAAAGGTTCTTAAATTGAATCATTTAATTTTCATTTATTCCGTTTCAAAAGTTTGCTTGTCTGAATTATCTTCCAGAAACTCATAACGGAGTGTTTTAGCCAAGCCTTCTTCTAAACTAACTGGTGGGACGAAACTAGTTTCACTAACTGATGATGTGAATTGAGTTGTGCCCATAAATTTCTTCACCCGGATACTGCTAATAGGCAAAGTCTTGCCTGTTAACTTTGTAACAAGATCAGCAAAATATCCAATAATCAGACCAAAAAATCTAGGTAAGCGAAATCCAACGCTATTTTTTTGAAATAAAATTTTTCGTGCCTTAGAGACAAGAGTATTCATATCAAAATCAGGCTTATCAATATAATTAAATAAATGTACTCCTGGTTTGAATGACAAACTATACTCGACGAATGCTGCAACATTTTCAACATATGCCATCGACTTTCTATTTTTGCCACTTCCAAACATTACAAATCTACCCAAAGCAATTTGCTTTAAAAGATTATAAACATTTCCCCTATTGCCCTCACCAAATATCACTGTAGGCCTTATAATCACAAGAGTACGATTTTCTATGTCCTCTGCCTGCCATTCCTTGTAAACCTGTTCTGCATGATATTTAGTTCTACCGTAGTCATTAAAATAATTTGGTTCGCCAGATTCATCTGTATTTGCTGGGGCAAATCCATAAATTGCCACAGAGCTGGTGAAAATGATTTTGTTTATTCCGTATTCACGAGCTGCATTACAAACATTTACAGACCCTTGAATATTAACATCATCATAGCGGCTGAGCGGCCGGATATCATCTCTATGCACAGCTGCTAAATTTATAATGCAGTTAGTAGAGCTAATGCTCTGAAGAGAGTCATAATTTTCTATATCAAGCGTTGTGATATTTTGAGAGTCTTTATGATTAAGATCAAAAATTTCAAAATTAATTCTATTATTTTTAAGGCGACGTGATACTCGACTGCCAAGAAACCCTGCTCCACCAATTATAGAGACTTTATCTGTTCCACTCACTTTTTTAATACCCCCAAGATTGATTCATCATTTGTTATAAGTAATGATGTAATTTTACGAGAATCCATTAACAGTAATGCATCCTCCATTCGAGTTCCTAAAGGCACTGAAGCAGGCTCAAGAGTCATAATATCTTTAGCACTAATATTGAATATAGATTTTCCATGAGTCTCGATTGACCTTCGAATATCTCCATCAGTTATAATAGCTCGATTATCACCATCTACAATACATAAACCCAGACCACCAAATCCTATCGATTCGATTAAATCTAAAATATTTGAATCTTGATGAACGATAGGTAATTTTTCTGTAACCATTTCATCCTCTACTCTCGCCAATAGTCGTCTGCCAAGAGAACCACCAGGATGAAACCTTGCAAAGTTCTCAGGTTTAAAACCTCTTGCATTCATTAAAGTAACTGCTAAAGCATCACCCATTGCCAAAGTAGCAGTTGTCGATGAGGTTGGAGCCAATTGAAGCGGGCAAGCCTCCTCTTTAACATTTATATTTAAATGGAAATCTGAAGCCAATGCTAGGGTGGACATTGGACTACCAGTCATTGAGACTAATATATTTTTATTATCCTTTAAAAAAGGTATTAGCTTAATAACTTCATCAGTTTCACCTGAATTAGATAAAGCAAGAAAAATATCTTCAGGAGTTACCATACCCAAATCACCATGATAAGCCTCACCTGGGTGCATGAAGAAACTTGGAGTCCCTGTGCTCGCTAGAGTAGCTGTTATTTTTTTACCAATGATTCCTGACTTGCCCATACCACAGACGATTACACGCCCCTTGGAATTTAAAATATTGCCTATCGCATCAGAAAAATTACTATCCAATAGTGAAGATAAATTTGAAATAGCATTTGATTCAATTTCAAATACTTTTTTAGCGATTTTTAAATATGACATAAACTTCTAATAATTACTCTTGATTTAATTTTTTTTACAGCCTCACAACATCACTCGCTATTCCCAGAAAGTGACTATTTAAACATAACAAGATCGATATGCAATTCATTAATTATAAGATCTCTAGTTTAGGTAATGATTTGACCGTTTCATCAATTGCTTTAATATGTTCGAGAAAGGCTTTAAGTTGATGAAGAGGTAGAGCGCTAGGGCCATCACAAAGAGCCTCGTCTGGATTTGGATGTGCCTCTAAAAATAAGCCTGCAAGTTTAGTTGCCATACCAGCTCTAGCAAGCTCAACTAATTGATTTCTGCGACCACTAGAAGCTTCACCCAAAGGATTTCTATACTGTAAACTATGTGTTACATCAAAAATTATAGGTGCATTATTGGTCGTATCCTTCATTACTTGAAAACCAAGCATATCGACTACCAAGTTATCATGACCAAAGTTTGAACCACGCTCACATAAGATTACATTGGAATTTCCTGCTTCGATACATTTATCAACAATATTCTTCATTTGGCCAGGGCTCATAAATTGAGGTTTTTTTATATTTATCGGCTTTCCTGTCCTTGCAATAGAGACAACTAAATCAGTTTGTCTTGCTAAAAAAGCAGGAATTTGTATCACATCTACAACTTCAGAAACTGGATGTATCTGATTAATCTCATGTACATCTGTTATTACAGGTATGCCAAATTCTTTTTTGACTGAAGAAAAAATTTTTAAACCTTCTTTAAGACCAACGCCTCTGAACGACTTTATGGACGATCGATTAGCTTTATCGAAAGAGGCTTTAAATATAAATGGTATTCCTAGGTTTTGGGTTTCATTTATAAAATCTTCACATACTGACAATGTCAATTTTTCAGATTCTAATACATTTAGACCTCCAAATAGGACGAAGGGAGTATCATTTGATAATTCTAGGTTATTAATCTTCATTTTTTTTTCCATGTAATAATTTAACAATAGATTCAATTTTTTTAAAACTTTTTGGAGGCCTGATACCAAAATCTTGAGTTATTTTAGAGCAGTCTAGAACTGAATACATTGGCCTTTCAGCTAAGGTATGATATTCCGAAGTCTTTAAAGGGTATATAGAGGTTTTGGTACTGGCATTAAGCATTTCTGAAGCTTTAAAAATTTCTTTTGCAAAATCATACCAAGAACAAGCGTGATCTCCACAATAATGATAAACGCCTGATTCTACCTTACGATTAAGCTGAGGTAAGATTGCAACAATAGCTTTGGCAATGTCTTGAGCATAAGTTGGGCACCCAATTTGGTCATTTACTATATTCAATTCGTCACGCTCAATACCAAGCCGAAGCATAGTCTTAAGGAAATTATTGCCGTATTCGCTATACACCCATGCGGTTCGTATAATAATGTATTTGCAACCCGAGGATTGGATTGCAAATTCTCCCTCCAACTTAGTCAGGCCATAAATACCCTGAGGGCTCGTTTCACTATCTTCTTTATATGCAACGTTTGATTTGCCATCAAATACATAGTCAGTAGATATATGAAACAACCAGCAGTCAATGTAATTACAAATCTCTGCAATATTTTTAACAGCAAGATTATTAATAAGATCGGATTTTTCTTTTTCTTGTTCAGCTTTGTCCACTGCAGTGAAAGCAGCAGTATTAATCACTATATTAGGAGCAATTTCTATAATTTTAGTTTTTGTTTCATTGAAATCAGCAACATCAATTTGACCACGCGAAGTATAAACGACTTCATATTTTGTATTCCTTAACTGATCATTGAGACAACTCCCTAGCTGACCTTTGCTACCTAAAACTAGAATTTTTATCATTTTAAATCAATCATTTTTGGTGCATTAGCATCTTTATCTGATAATTTGGGAAATTTAATTGGCCAAGGAATTTTTAAGTCTGGATCATTCCATAAAATACTGCCTTCGTCAGATGAATCATAATATTCGGTACACTTATATTCAAAATCAGCAACATCAGACATAACAACAAAACCATGAGCAAAACCAGGAGGAACCCAAAACTGAGTTTTGTTTTCACCTGAGAGAACAACAGCCTCCCATTTACCAAAAGTAGATGACTCTTGACGCATATCGACCGCTACATCGAACACCTTACCTCTTACAACCCTTACTAATTTACCTTGAGGCTTAGTTTTTTGGAAGTGTAAACCACGCAAAACACCTTTTGATGAGCGCGAATAATTGTCTTGCACAAAGGGTAAATTAATATTTGCTAATTTAGAGTATCTTTCCGATTGAAATGTTTCTAAGAAAAACCCACGCTCATCACCAAAAACTTTAGGTTCTATAATAACGCAATCTTTCAACTTAGTTTTTATAACATTCATTTATAATCATCAGCCACTTTAAGCAGATATTCCCCATATTTAGTTTTTTTCAGTTTTAGTGCCTGATGAAGCAAATCGGTCTTGGACAGCCATCCATTATTAAATGCAATTTCTTCTAAACATGCAATTTTTAATCCTTGCCGATTTTCAACAGTTTGAACAAAATGCCCAGCTTCCATAAGAGAATCATGAGTACCTGTATCTAGCCAAGCAAAACCACGACTTAATAATTCAACATTTAAATTTCCCTTTTTTTGATAAATTTGATTTACATCAGTAATTTCTAACTCACCACGAATTGAGGGCTTGATTGTTTTTGCAATATCAATAACATCTTTGTCATAAAAATATAATCCAGTCACAGCAAAATTTGATTTTGGATTTAAAGGCTTTTCTTCTATGGATATAACTTTGCCTCCGTTATCAAATTCTACAACACCAAATCGCTCAGGATCTTTTACATGATAGCCAAATACGGTTGCACCAACTATGTTAGATGTAGCTGCTTTTAAGTTTTTAGTAAAATTTTGACCATAAAAAATATTATCTCCAAGCACAAGAGCAACATTGCTGTTACCAATAAATTGCTCACCTATCAAAAAAGCTTGAGCAAGACCATCGGGGTTGGGCTGGATTTCATATTCGATATTAATTCCAAATTCAGAGCCGTCTCCTAATACACTTTGATAAGATCCAATATCATGCGGAGTGGATATAATCAAAATATCTTGAATCCCAGCCAGCATTAGTACCGAGATAGGATAATAAATCATTGGCTTATCATAAACAGGTAGTAACTGCTTTGATACGCCTTTTGTTATTGGGTGTAGACGAGTACCAGAACCTCCTGCCAAAACAATACCTTTATAGTTATTACTCATTTTTATCTCCCAATCGCTCGAGACAATATTCGCCTGAAAGGACTCTTTCCCACCATGATTGATTATTTAAAAACCATTTAACAGTTTTACGAAGCCCAGTCTCAAATGACTCTTCAGGAACCCAACCAAGATCATGCTTAATTTTAGAAGCATCGATTGCATATCGCAGATCATGGCCTGGGCGATCATTAACAAAAGTTATTAAATCTTTATAGCTTTTTAAGCCATTTGGTTTATCAGGTGCAAGCTCTTCTAATAACAAACAAATAGCCTCAACAACTTCGAGGTTTGTCTTTTCATTATGTCCGCCTATGTTATATGTTTCTCCAGTTTTACCCTTAGTAATAACTCTTATTAATGCTTTTGCATGATCTTCAACATACAACCAATCTCTAATCTGCGAGCCATCACCATAAATAGGTAACAACTTTCCTTGAATAGCATTCAAAATGATATGTGGAATTAGTTTTTCTGGAAAATGAAAAGGCCCATAATTATTAGAGCAATTAGTAATAATAATTGGCAATCCATAGGTTCTTCCCCACGCCCTGACCAAATGATCAGATGCTGCCTTACTAGCAGAATATGGCGAAGAAGGCGAATATGATGTATTTTCAGTAAATAATAAATTTTTATCCTTTAAATCACCATATACCTCATCGGTTGAAATATGGTGAAAGCGAAATTTCTTTTGTTCTGAATCACTAAGTCCCTCAAAGTAAACCTTTGCTGCTTCTAGCATATTAAAAGTTCCGATTATGTTGGTTTGTATAAATTCAGACGGCCCATCAATGGAACGATCAACATGACTTTCTGCAGCTAAATGCATTACACATGTTGGACGATGATCAACAAATACTCTTGAGAGATCATTAAAATCACAAATGTCGACCTTCTCAAAAAAATACCTTTTAGAATTAGAAACATCGGATATGGACTCAGGATTACCTGCGTATGTTAACTTATCAATATTTACAATAGAGAAATCACTTTCATTAATAATGGTTCTTATAAGCGCGCTTCCAATAAAGCCTGAACCACCTGTTATTAAAATTTTCATAGTTCACCAAGTTTTAAAAAATTCATGGGTTTTAATTCATCACCTCTTCTAGCCAACCATCAATACTATAATAATCAAGTATTTCCTGAGTATATGGATTGAACCTTCTATTAATAAAATCTTCAGATATATTTGGATTATTTCTATCTAGAATATAAATATTTCCAAACTTATAAAAGTCATAATTTTTTACATCCTTATTAGTTGTAACCATCTTTTTTTGAGCGTTCATTATATCAAAGGTTCTTATAGTTAGTCCTGTTTGATTTGCATGCTCAATATCTACTATGATTTCAGATCTATTGAATATGTTTTTCATTTTAGACATAGGCATGGGAGTGTACATAAAATCTCCCATCCTGGCACTTGCAAAATTCTTATTAATTAACATATATGCAAAATATACCCATCTAGCCTTAAGATAAAGATACCAAAAACAATTTGAATTATTAAAAGAATTCTGCAAAGACTTAATAATCTTATATCTGTCAGAATGAGCTGTTCCAATAAATGATAATACAAATGATTCTTCGCCAGAATTAGCTTCACCAGAAAAATTAGATTTGCCGTAAAATAAAGGTCTAAATTTTAAGTGATGTTTTGTAGCACTTCTCTTATCAAAACTAAAAACTGAATCATATAAATTAAAGCTTTCTAATATGTTAGGTCTATTTTCTAGTGAATCCCACATATATAAAATTAATTTAGCTTTAGGGTTCAATAATCTAAGATATTTAAGAACATTCTGGGATATTGTTTGACCATTAACGACTAAAATATAATCAACCTTATAACCAATATCTTTAAGTTGATTAATATAAAATTTATTTAATAACTTGCTTATAGTTTTAGTAAATTTTACTGTTAGAGCTGAAAGAATACTGCTTGAAAACGGCCTATCTACGATTCTTGAGACGATTGCTCCTCTTGCCTTAAGTCTATCTTCAATTAGACTATCGTAACCAAAAAATTTAGGAGCTATAAAAATAACTTTCTTGCCTGAAAGATCAACCATATCTGATTTATTTGCTTAACCCTCTATTTACCAATTCAGCCATTGCAATTGAGGAGTTATCTTGATATTCCGGTTGCAAACTAGACCAACCAACAAACTTAGTAAGTCCATCACTCAATGAGATTTTTGGTATAAATTTTAAATATCGTTCAGCACATGTTAAATCTGCATAACAGTGTCTAACATCACCAACTCTAAAATCTCCAGATACTTCTATGGAGGGTTCAATATTAGCAACCTTATAAAGAAGATTGGCTAAAGTTAATACAGTAGTTTTTTCTCCAGAACCAACGTTACAAACCAAAGGCTTGTCTGAGTCAGTATGACCAATAGAAGATACGAGAGCCTCAACAACATCTGATACATGAACAAAGTCTCTTGATTCTAAACCATCCTCAAAAATATTAATTGGCAGCCCTTGACGCATTCTATTATAAAAAATAGAAATAATACCAGTGTAAGGATTTCGTAAAGATTGCCCTTCACCATATACATTTTGAAAACGTAAAATGGAACATGGTATTTTTTGAGCTTTACTGAATACAGAAAAAAGCATTTCCTGTGAAAATTTAGTGGCAGCATAAATTGATCCAGGCTTAACAGGTAAAGTTGACGGTGTTGGTATGGTTTTTAAAATATCTCCATCTTCATCATAAAAATCCCATAACCTATTTTCAAGCTGCTTACTTGTTCTGGGATCAGGTTGAAAAACATTGCCATCCTTTAACTCATATGCTCCCTCACCATAAATACTCCTACTGGATGCTAAAACTATTTGCAGCCCTTTATTCTTACTTTTTAGAATAGCTTCAAGTAAAATTGCTGTCCCAGTCTCATTTACTTTTACATATTTTTTTATTTGGTACATGGATTGACCAGTCCCAGTTTCAGCTGCAAGGTGGAAAATGATGTCAGCATCCAATACGGCGCTTTGGATAGAATCTTGGTCACAAATATCAGCATATGTAAATTTAACCCTAGGATCATTAAAAGCTGGTTCTTTGCCATGAATTTGTTCTGATAAATTATCATAAATATGTATTTTGGCCCCTTCAGATAATAAACGCTCGTACAAATGCTTTCCAATAAAACCTGCGCCCCCTGTAATTAAAATATTTTTGTTTTTAAGAATCATTTTTTATACTTCTCCATGAGTTGGTTTGTTCATCAAATTGCTTGATTATTCTTGCAGGCGCTCCAGCTATAACACAATTATTAGGAAAACTTCCGCGCACTACAGAGTTTGCACCAACTATACAGTTGCTTCCTAAGATAGTTCCAGCTTGAATAACCGCCCCAAAACCAATGAAGCAATTTGAACCAATAGACGTCTTTTTATATAAATATTTTTGACTCAACACAGGCATACCAATTTCTGTATAATCATGGTCAATATCAGTTATGCAAACATTTGGCGTTATAAGAGTGCTCTCACCAATAATTAACTCTCCCATTGCAGTGCAATGAAAATTATGGCCAATAGAACAATTTTTACTAATAATTATTCTTCCTTGAGGTGGGTGCATCTCAAATCGAGAACCAGGAAATATCCTAGTATTTGCTTTAAGAGATAGCTGGGATGGGTTTATAAGAATTACAGGTCGTCCGAAGTAACCAAGAAAATCAATATTCTTAAAAATTAATGCATAAATACATCTTCTAATTATCCAACCTATTTTAAATATCATATTTATCTTTTAAGATGGTTGTGAAATTAAAGACTCAAAAGATTGACTGACATGCTGTTCAAAATTTTTAAAATCACCTTTATATACTAATTCACAAAGCTTATTATTTTTATTAAAGGTTGTAACCTTCACACCTTTTAATAACAGCTCATATTTAACTTTTGATTCCCAACAAATAGCAGCTTCACTTTTATTATTTTTATTAAAAAGGCCTAAACTGGAAAAAAATAATCTAATAATAGCCTTAATATGATTTGGCGTAGAGGGATGGAAATTAATTTTACTTAAAGAAGCTTTATTATGAGTTAAAAAATTTTTTAATTGAATAATACTTTTAAGCATTGTTTTTTTA
>ERZ807291.9664-NODE-9664-length-10378-cov-39.108883_pt1 | contig 10378 bp, 5 predicted proteins | sample MGYA00521257_ERZ807291 | MGnify/ENA primary metagenome ERZ807291 (study PRJEB31413, sample SAMN03169783) | marine metagenome | biome: Marine; feature: Water; material: Subsurface seawater | place: North Sea | collected 2011-04-28 | depth 1 m m ... | reverse complement strand
ATTTAAACTGCAGCTCTGAAAATGGGATCGTGTGTTGTAGAGCGGTTTTTCCATCTTTATCAATCACTCGAAGCGCAACCTGTTGAGCGTTCCAATCGATATCGATGACACCCGCATTGAGTTGCGCAAAGGACTTGCCGACTCGAATTGAGTTCTTTGCCTTGGCCCAATTGCGATTCGCGTGCGTCATGCCGCTGCTAGTCAAATCGTAGAGCGGGTAGCCGCCGATATCGACTTTAGACAATTCTGCAAAGTGAACGTCCCCCGATATCACCATCGTCTGCTTGGCATTGGATTCTTTCAGTAGGCGGAACAGGCGCTGCTGCTCGTGCGGCACATTGCCCCAGTTCTCCATGCCTTTATCCACCGAAAGCATCTGAATACTACTGGCGATGATGCGGAAGTCCGCCGGCACCTGAAGTTGTTGCTCGAGCCACTGCCACTGTGCCTCGCCAAGCAGGGTCAGGCTGGTGTCTTGGGTCGGTTGATACCAGCCGACTATATCTTTAGGTTTTTCGCCCTTCTTATACCTTGCCATCGGTAATTCATCGCGAAAGTAACGGGTGTCTAACAAGATAATCTGGCAGGTTTCCCCTGCAGTGCCGAAGGTATGCGCACTGTAGATTCCGGGACGTTGACGACGAATCGAGTCCTGCGGCTCTTTGAAAAAATCGAGGAATATTTGTTCGGACTCTTTTCGCATCGGGTAATTATTGCCGCCGTCATTAGTGCCGAAGTCGTGATCGTCCCATGTCGCGAGCACTTGGCTAGTCGCTTGTAATTTCTGATAGCCTGCACACGCGCCAAACTTGGCGTATTTTGCCTGCAGAACTTTCATGTCCTGAGTATCGCCATAAATATTGTCACCTAAAAAGATAAAGACATCGGGTTGCTCGCCAAGAATGGCTGGATACATGCCAACCGGGTCTTTTCTTGGATTATTGCACGCACCAAAGGCGATACGAGCAATGGACCCATCGCTATGATTTTCACTGCGAATACGATCCGCACTGCTCGGCGATACGCAAGCCGTCAACGCAAGACCACACAAGCCGAGGACAGTCATTCTTAATATATAATTCATCATTATTTATGACCAGTCTTTAAGCGTTTAAGCGAGTTTTATCGAGCGGAATCTTGAGTGACGGCTGGAGCGGCCCCCTTCGCCCAGCGGGCACTGACCGCGTGCAGCCAGTGCCGGGCGATGAGCTGGTGGCCCTGCGGCAAGGGATGAATCCCGTCCCACAACCAGTAGTCAGGAGAGACCGTTTGTGCCGCGGCATCGAACAGATCCTGCGTCCGGATATGTACGGCGCTGAATTCGTTCGCCAGCTTGGCCACAATGGCACGCAATTGGTCGGTGGCAGAGCGACGCGCATTCCAGACCTGATCGTTTGCAAACCGACCCGATTTCAGCACGAAGGGATCCAACAGCACAATTTTCAGGTTGGGGTTTGCTTGGCGACTGGCGGAGAGAATCGCGCGGTAATCGGCTTCAAATGCATCGGGCTGGACCTGTTTGCCGACATCATTGGTACCGATCAGAATGGTCAACACATCCGGCCGCAGTGCAATCGCATCTGCTTGCCAACGTGCCTTCAACTGCGCGACCGTGTTACCACTGATGCCACGGTTGTAAAAGTCCAACTGCGCCTCGGGCATTTCCATGCCAAGGCGACCGGCCAGCATAAACACGAAGCTGTGGCCGAGATAGTGATTGCGGTCTTTTTCATTACGTCCCCGGTTCATATCGGTGATCGAGTCGCCGATGAACAACAAACGGGCTCCCATCTTGAAGGCAGGGATCTGTTTGTTGTGGGCGCTGATATCAAATTTGGCCGACTCATTTTCAGGGGCGGGTCCGGTCAGCGTTTCGATCCGAGCGGCGCGCCACACTTCTTCGCTCATGGCGGTCAAAGCGGTGAATATTGAAATAGCCCAAATCAATAACTGTTTTTTCATACTCACTTGTTAGTTAAAATCCTTGGCAGTCAGAGTCTTGGTTTTACCTGGCTTGAGCTTCAGCACTTGGGTCTTGTTGTTGTAAACCACCCGCACCTCGCCAGTGCTTTGTTTGCCGGCATGCACGACGGCTTCGTCCAGCGCACCGTCCTTCCAACTGATATCCACGGTGTAGTTGCCGCGGGCGCGCAGGCCGGTGATCTGCCCGGCCGGCCATTGGGTCGGCAAGGCAGGCAACAGCTTTATTTCATCATTGTGGCTGTGTAGCAGCATCTCCGCCACGGCGGCGGTAGAGCCGAAGTTGCCGTCGATCTGGAACGGCGGATGCGCATCCCACAGGTTATCGAGCGTGGATTTCACGAGAATGGCATGCAGGTTATCGTAAGCGCGTTGACCGTCGGAAAAGCGGGCAAACATACCGATCGTCCAGGCACGGCTCCAACCGGTACCGGCACCCCCTGCGGCCAAGCGGCCTTCAATCGACTTGATCACCGCAGAGCGCATTGCTGGGTCATCGTCCAAATCGATCTGGTTGCCGGGATAGGCTCCGATCACATGCGAGATATGACGATGCCCCGGCCGCGCTTCATTGAACGGCTCCCGCCACTCCATCAGACGCCCATCTTCGGCGATTTGCGGACGATATACTTTGGGCAACAAACCACGGATTTTTTTGACAAACGGATCGTTCTGTTTACCCAGTGCCTCGGCGGCTTCGAGATAATCGCTGAAGACCTGCAGGATCATGAATTGATCAAAGCTATTGCCTGCCGAAATCGCAGCATCCTGCGACTTCCCTGCTGCATTCTGATAGGCAAACATATTTTCTGGCGAGGCAGCTGGCCGCGCCATCAGCGTGCCGTCTGGCCCGGGGATCAGCCAGGAGTCCGCGAATTCGACGGATGCGGTGAGGATATCCCAGTTGTCCGCAAGGATCTTGGGATCGCGGTTAAAACGATAGTGTTCGAGAATGTGGAACGTCAGCCATTGACCGCCAAAGAAGGAACCAGCCCACAAGGGGCTTTTTCCCATTAGGCGCGCATTGCCCCAAACATCGGTGGAATGCCCCATGCACCAGCCCTTCATACCAAGACGGCGTGCCATCTCTTTGCCAGGAGCTTGGTAGGAGCGGATCAAGTCGAAAAACGGCCCGTGCATTTCGGCAAGTCCCGTGGTTTCGGCCGGCCAGTAGTTCATCTGAATATTAATATTTAAGTGATAGTCCGAGCCCCACGGCGCTTTCGGATAGGGATTCCAAAGCCCCTGTAAATTGGCGGGCAGACAGCCCGGACGCGAGGAGGCGATCAGCAAATAACGACCGTACTGAAAATAGGTCTCGATCAAATCGGGGTCATCGTGCGCCCCACTCTTAATCCGATCCAGACGCAAACGGGTCGGCAATGCGCGAACCGCATCCGCAGTCGCACCAAAGTCTGAAGCGACGCGATTGAAATAGTTCTGATGGTCTGCAATCGCGGCCTGCTTGACTTGGTTCAAAGACTTGCCATTCAGCGCCTCCAGATCAGCCAGCGCCTTTTGTTGCCAACCATCCGCAAGCTTTGTTGCAGGCTCAATCCGGTTAAAATCGGTAGCAGCAGAGAAATAGAGCGTAACCGATTCAGTCTGCTTGAGTTCAAGCGCAGCGCCTGCAGCTGAAACAGCTCCGGTGGCCTGCGCCACGCGCACACGTCCAGTAAAGCGAGTGCCCTCGGCACCAGTTGCCTGACCGGTTTTAACCAGATCGGTTCCGTCAACTGTGGCACCATCCATCGCGATAGCCAAATCCAACGGCTGGTCGGATTGAATAGTGACCGCAATTACGTCATCGGGCGTGCTAGCAAATACCTCCTGCGTGATCGTTGAACCATCTTCGAGCGAGTAGACTGTGCGGGCGACACCTGTGTTGAGATCCAGCGAACGAACCGTGCGTTGAAGCGCAACCGTGTTGCGATACTCAAGGTTCAACCAACCGAGCAACTGATAACTATAAGGACTCTTTGCCCCGCTACCGCTTCCAGAAAGATGCGTTTCAAAATAGCCATCCGCACCAGCATAATCCCCCGCGGCTTCCAACTCCCGCACTTTCTCTAGGTGCGGCAAAAGATCGTCCGCCATGTACATTGGCCCATCATTGCGCCAGATGGTTTCTTCGTTGATGAGAATTCGCTCTTGCGGGAAAGCCGCGAAAGGCATGGCACCCAGACGGCCGTTACCGACTGGATAGGCGACTTCAAAATCGTAGGCCGTGAGGTCGTCCCAGATCACCAGCTCACCCTCTGGGCCCGTAGCAGGTTCAGGAAGTGCGGGTGCTTGCTTGCCGCAGGTTGAGAGCTGTGCGGCAATGATCTGTGCCATTTTGGCAGCACCGGCAGCGTTCGGATGCACCTTGTCGGGGAACAGCGCGGCATCCCCTGTTAGCGGCGTGTGCAAGTCGATCACTGGAGCGCCAGCCTTGCGGGCGATGTATTCAACGCGCGGATTGATGTCTTCCCGCACGACGCTGTCTTTAATGCCCCACTGCTCTGGGAACACGGGAACCGCTTTGCAGAGCCACACCACTGGTTGGCTTTCCAGCTTACGGAAGCTGTCTATCATGCGCAGATAGTCGCCGATGAAAGCGTTTTTCTGGCGCCAGTTGTTCGGCTTGCTGTCGTTGGTGCCGAGCTTGATGATGACCACATCCGGCTGAAACGCCAACGCCGCTTTATATTGGCCAGAGTTCACGTATGGGTGATCGCCATTTTTCAACAGAGTGTGTCCATTCACGCCGAAATTTCGTACCTCCCAGCCCTCGCCGAGCAACTTGCCGAGCTGCGCCGGATAACTGTTGTGGTCCCTGTCTGGGATGCCGGCTCCAAATGTGATGCTGTCACCGATACAAGCGACCTTGATCTTCGCCGTGTCAGCGGCATTCACTCCCACTGCGACAGATCCTGCAATCGCAGCATACAAGCAAAGCGTTTTCCAGATGTTATTCTGTATTTTCATGCTAGGTTTCTTTTTTTATATGACGGGAAATATCGATTACCTAAACCGACGTATGCTTAACTGAGAAATAAGTTACTAACGCTTCCTGCTATAAGTGACTACCACTGACTGCTCCGGCAAGGCGCGCTAGATGACACTCGCTACTTGTTGCGCGAGCTGGGCACTGCCCTCATTTTTATAGTGCACGTCACCCGGACGCGAGAAGAGCTGCGGTGGAAAGGACGCCGTCAGCGCGTGGAGGTCGTTGATCGCGACGCCGTGTTTGAGCATGATCGCTTTGGCGACGGCGTTGTACTTGAGCTCGTCGCCAACGCGGCGGCCGGCTTCGCCTTGCGGCACCAGTGTGGTCGAAGCCCAGATCAGTGTGGCGTCGGTTTGCAGCAATTGCAGCACTAGTGCCTGCAGGTTTTTTCCATACTGCTCCAACGGCACCGCAACACTGCCATTCACCTTATCGCGCTTGCCATAGACTTTCGACTCGGGATGCCGGTAACAAAGATCGTGCAGGCCCCAATTGAAATGGATCACATCCCACTGCGTGTCTCCCAGCCAAGCATGCAGGCTCTGCAAGCCTCGTTGCGTATCGCCGCAGTTGCTCTTTACGCGCTGCACATTCGCCACGCCCTTGAGTTGTTCAATTACGACGGGGGTATAGCCAATCGAAATCGAATCACCGGTGAGTAGCACATTTGGCAGGCTTTCTTTGCACTTGGTGCGTGGCTCCAGCGCATTCAAATCCTGCGTTGGCGTATAGAACTCGCCCGTCGATCCAATAATCTGCATCGAAGACAACCAAGCGATAAAGTCGTCCAACCACTGCGCGGAGTCTGTGCCCTTGCGGCCCAGCCCGAAGCCATGCCCGCCCTGCTCATACAGCTTCAACTCGGTCAGTACGCCCTGCTGCTTTAAAGCCTCATGCATTACCATGCTGTTTTGCGGCAACACGCCTTTGTCATCCTTGGCGTGCAGCAAAAACGTCGGCGGCGTCTGCGCAGTTACATTCAACTCGCAGGACATTTCCGCCAGCTGATCCTGAGTAAATCCGGCATTCAGCAGACGCCGCACGCAACCATGCGCGATTTCTTTTTGAGTGGAAATAACCGGATAGCCCAGACACATGAAGTCGGGGCGGGAACTGACCTGTGCAATACCGTCGGTGCCGAAACTATATTTTGAATACAAAGTGCCCGCCGAAGCCGCCAAATGACCGCCGGCCGAAAAGCCCATAATACCGATACGCTTCGCATCCAACTTGTATTCAGATGCGTGATACCGAACCCACTGAATTGCTCGCAACGCATCGGATAGCGGAACCGGGTGTTTAAAGTTCGCGCTTTGCGTCGTCGGCAGTCGATATTTCAGTACAAACGCGGTGATCCCAAATTTATTCAGCGTTTCGGCAACGCGTTTTCCCTCATGTTCAACCCCCAGAAACATATATGCCCCACCCGGACAAATCACTACGGCCACACCGTTCGGATTATTCGGCCGAAAAACCGTCAGGTTCGGGTCATGAATATTTTTTACTAACTCCAAGTGCCGAGGCACGAGTTCTTCCGACATATTCGGATCCACCTGAGCAGTGCCAGCAGGCCAGATCGGAATCACTGGGCTGCTCGTTTTGCTTGCCACCGCCTGACCTGCCAGAGACAAGGCGACCATGAGAGCGACGAAAGAGCGAATGGCTTTGTAGGATGGCTTCATCGTTTTTTATAAAAATACGAAGTTAGTATTATCACGCGGATGTAAGTTGTGCTTTAAATTTCAAAAACTACTCAGCGTCAAGAGGCACATTACAAATGCAAAGCCGTCTACATCAAAGCTCGCGGACCCACAGATTCCGGAACGCGATGCCTCTGCCGTGGCCGGCAAAGCCGAGGTACCCGCCTTGTGGGATGTTCGAATTGAATTTGGAGCTCATGAATTCGGTGATACTGGCAAGGTCGGCATCGACAATAACCGTTCCATTCAGTTCCACCTGAATGCTGCTGCCCTGTACCCGCACGACTTGATAATTCCATTGGTTGACGGCCCGTAGGTAGCCGCGCTGGGCAGCGGCCTTGCCATACACACTGCCGTGATATTGGCGGGGATCGAGGTCGGCGTATTTCTCAGCGCTATTGTCGAGCACCTGCAGTTCGCACATGCCACTGTAAGCTGGGTTACCATGCCCGGGATAGCGGATGGCCAAGCCGTTGTTGCCAGCGGGGGGCACTTTGAACTCTAGTTTTAATACGAAGTCACTGTATGTCCGCGTGGTGTAAATATTGCCGCCCTTCAAGCAAGCGATGGCACCGTCGATGATCTCATACTGGTCAAGACTCCCCTGCCAGCCGGTGAAGTCTTTGCCGTTAAAAATGGATTCGAAGCCCTCGGTGTCTCGTTCGCTCAGCAGTTGATTCGCCTCGTCGGGGCCGATTTCACGAATAAAAATATTGCGCCAGTGGATCGAACCGCCGTGTGTCTGTAGATGGATGGGGCCAGTTGCTGGAATGGGTGTCCTACCCTTACTCCAGTAATTGCGCATATGCACGCCATCGACCACGAGTTGCTCATTCAAGCGCACCCAGACACGGCACCCAAGCATGCGGATGTGGACTTGGTTCCACTCACCAAAGGGACGATCCGCGCATACCAGCGGATCTTTGCCTGCCGCACCTCTGGCATTGTTCCACAGACCTCCAGAGCCCTTATCCGCACCGTACTTCCACTTGCCGCCCGCTTTGGTGTGATCCCAAATCTGCACTTGCGGATTGCCGCGTAGATAAATGCCACTGTCGGCCTCAGCAACTGTCTTATATTCGAGCATGAGCTCGAAGTCGCCGTAGTCTTTGTCGGTGGTGGCGTACGGCCCATGCCCGGCATTGTAAAGTGCGCCGTCTTGTATACTCCAGTGCTCGAGGAACTCAGCTTGCTGCTTCGCAAGCGATTGCGCGCGATCTTTGGCTTTGGCAGTTTCGTGCGGGTTATCGCCATGCCAGCCACTTAGGTCAGAGCCATTGAAGAGCGCAGTAAATCCCTCAGGGGGAGTGAGCGCAGACAGCAACGAGGCTGATATGAGGAAAGCAAGTGCAGGTGCAATAACGTGACGGAAGTGATGCATGATTAAGGTTTAAGTGGTGGAACTACAAATCGATGGTTTTGCCGGTACGAAAGCTTTCGTCGGCCGCGGCGACAATACGCATCGAGCTGAGAATTTCGGCATACTGCTCAGTTAAATCAAGGTCTTCGCAAATGGCGCGCAGAAAGTATTCTTGTTCCAGTTGGCACAGGCCGTCGTGGTCAGGCTCTTCAACGGTGGAGATCTCTTCGTCGGGCTTCGCAAAGCTGCCGTCCTGCTGCAAACCACTGTGATGGCGGCGGATGACTTGAGTTTCGACGTGCCCGTGCACATTGGCGCTCTGCCCTGCGACCGATGCGCTGGGCGCGACGATCGAAGCGGAGCCATCGGGGCCCACGACATCTTTAATGAAAAATGCGGTCTCGCTCATCATCGGGCCCCAGCCCGCTTCATACCAACCCACGGAACCATCATCGAAGCTGACTTGTAGCTGACCGTAATTGATTTTCCCTGCGGGTAGATCATTCGTCAGGCGTGCCCCGATACCGGAAACGCGAATGGGTTTTGCCTGCGTCATCTGGCACATCACATCGACGTAGTGAATACCACAATCCACAATCGGCGAAATCGAGGACATCAAATTTTGGTGCGTCTGCCATGCCGAACCAGAGGATTGCTGGTTCATATTCATACGCATGACCAGTGGCTTGCCCAATGTCTGTGCGACGTCGATGAATCGCTTCCAAGATGGGTGGTAGCGGAGGATATAGCCGGCTACCAGTTTCAGTTTTTTGGCCTGTGCCAATTGGATCAAGCCTTCCGCTTCGATGACTTGCTCAGCAATGGGTTTTTCAAGAAACACGTGGCAGCCAGCTTCGAGTGCGGCAGTCGCATAGGCTGCGTGTGTATCCGGATAAGAGGAGATGCTGACGGCATCCGGCCGGCTCTCAGCCAGCGCGGTCGCCACATCGGCATACTCCGGATAATTCCCACCCAACTCCTGGTTCAGAGCCGCGCGCGATTGCGGCGAACGAGTGACGATCCCAACGATTTCAAAACCGTCGAGGCGATGATAGGCCAGCGCATGAGAACGGCCCATGTTACCGGCGCCAACACATAGAACTCGAATTGAGTGTTTTTTCATCATTGCTAGTAGTCCGTACGATAGCTGCGGCTCAGCAGTTTGTTGGCGTCCTCGTTATTGGTGAAGCGCATGGCATCACCGTCCCACTGTAGGGTCTGTCCCGGGAAGCGGTTGCCGACCACGCCGAGCAATACGCCCGTCGTCAATGGCGCGGCATATTCAAAATCCGCACTGCAGGTGCCATTGCCCATGCCAGCATCCACCCATTGATGATAATGATTGGCAGGTTTCAATTGCGGCTTGGTCACGTTCGCAAGCAACGAGCGCGGCAGCAACTGTGGCGCAGACAGATGAGGCAGCAACATTCGCTGACCATCCTCACCTATAAACATCGCCCCCTGCGGTGGCAGCGTTTTGCCCGCTTCGAGTCCGAGATCCGGATGAAACGGCTCCACAGGTTGCGACTTGACCGTCTCGATTTCGAGCTCCGGATTAACCTGCTCGGCAGCCTTCGGTACGTACGCACCATCGAACCACGTGAACTGTAACTTGTCGGTCGTATACTCGGTGCCTGGAAATTCGTATTCGACGATGTTCTTGGTCGGATGCGAGCATTGATTCGGCTCCCGGCACGTCACCTGCACTGAACTAGGATGCGCAAGCTTGAGTGCGGCATATGGGGTGTCGATGATGTGCACACCCATGTCACCAAGCGTGCCACAGCCAAAGTCCAGAGTCTTTCGCCACTTGGCCGAGTGGTATTTATCTTTGAGATATGGGCGGGTAGCTGCAGAGCCCAACCACAGATTCCAATCAAGCGACTCGGGCACCGGGTCGGAGCCGGCATAGGCTGCCCCGTCATCGCCCCAGCTCTTATTCGACCACGCATACACCTTGCTGACTTTGCCGATAATGCCCTGCTGCAGAAAATCAACAGCCATCCGGTACGCATCGGCAGAGTGACACTGAATCCCCATTTGCGTGACCAAGTTCTTTTCCTTAGCAAGCGCTGCCAGTTCGTAAGCCTCGGAAATTTCGTGCGTCAACGGCTTCTGACAGTAGACCGCCTTGCCCATATTCATCGCCATTAAAGTAGCGGTATAATGAGTATGATCCGGCGTGGTGATCACCACCCCGTCAATCTTGTCGCCGAGCGTACCCAGCATCTCACGGTAATCCGCAAAACGCGCGGTGTCTTGGTAGGATAGCAATCTCTCATGCTCCAGCGCAGTGCGGTCGACATCCGCCAGCCCCACGATCTGGACCTTCGGATGGCTGGCAAC
>ERZ807291.9661-NODE-9661-length-10380-cov-3.776659_pt1 | contig 10380 bp, 10 predicted proteins | sample MGYA00521257_ERZ807291 | MGnify/ENA primary metagenome ERZ807291 (study PRJEB31413, sample SAMN03169783) | marine metagenome | biome: Marine; feature: Water; material: Subsurface seawater | place: North Sea | collected 2011-04-28 | depth 1 m m ... | reverse complement strand
CGACGGTCGCCAGCATCTGGTGATTAACGATTGAAACGGCCATAACGATGTCGCCCGGGCCAAGCGTTGCCAGCGTTCCATCCCCATCTGGCGTTGTCGTCGTCGGTCGATGATCCGCATGCCATATAATGAAAATGCCAAGAAACCACCGAACAAAATGACATGCGCCAGATTGCCGTTGGGGACGACATGGGTGCCCGACCACAATGCTAGCGCCCACAATAATCCGTGACGCATGATGCCCGCGAACCCAGGGCGATCAGGATTAAAGGTATCGGGATGTGTGCCGCCAAAACTCAACGGGTTCGATGCCCCGATTGAAAAAGCGATGATGACACAGACTACGGGCATGATCAGGTTTGGCACCCAATACTGCCACGGGGCGGTCGGCCAGATTTCAATATACGGTGCGCGACCGGCGGCTATGATCAACCAACTGAGCATGCCCAGTGATAAGGCGGAATAGGAGAGCAGAAAGCCGCGCTCGCCAATGATATCGACAAGCCGGATGCGCACGGCGGGTATGGTCGGCACCCGGTGCGATACCAAAAATACCGCACCCGCACTTATGAATTCAAACCACGCCATGTTAATCGCCAAAACCTGTCATCATCTAATCATTATGCGATGTCGGTGCCTGCGTTGCATGAACACTTATTCAGTGGCCATAGAATCATTGAACACTATTTGGAACGGATACGAAAAAGGCCCCCACGAGGAGGGCCTTTTAAATTTTGTATGGCTATCTTAAACGGATAGCGAAGCCAGCAGACTTAGCTGCGTGTTTTGTTCAGCATCCCGGCGCAGGCATTCACGATCGTCTCGGTCGAGATGTCGTTATCCACTAAGACCGTTGTATGAGTACGGGCCAAAGCCGTTCGTCTTGCGTTGGCGTCGCCCTGATAGCCCGTCAGGTCTTCGGTACTGTTGGTTTCTGTGAGGAACGTGTTAACTCCGGCCGCACAGATTTCTGCCTGCGTGGTGACATTGGCGTTTCGCATTTCGACTTCCATTTTCGAAGATGACACGACCCAGCCATTGGAAAAGCTGAGAATGGCGACGGCTGCGATGCCAATAGCCGCGCCAGCGATGAAGGGGGTGGTGTTTTGAGGTAAATTCATGGGTATTCCTTATAATTATATGAGTAAGTGAATGTGGTTGTTTTTTTGTTTGGCCCTAGGGTTATGCACCACCGAGACACTGGTAATTCATGGTGTTTTGGCAGCCCGTTTTGCCTGCGCTACGGCATCGCGTAAATTGGTGTATCGATATTCACCGAAGTGAAATTGCTGGATCTGCGTGCAGCTAACTCCGAACTTCGTCATTTCGGCGATATCTTCGGGGCTCGTTCCAGGCATCGTTTGACCCGTGTCTGTTGGCGGCATGCGTTGAATTCCTAACTGAAAGTGAGTTTTGCCGCTGGATCGATTCCATCGCAGACACCAACTGCGCGCTTTCGATAGCTCGAAAGCACCGTGGGGCCGCGCTAGCGCAGCATTCGGAACAAACTATTCCGAGTGGATTGTCGGTTTACAGAAAATGCGTATTCGCACTTACAACTGTTTTAGAGCAAAACCTTAGGATTTGGCCGGAGCCTTTTCTGCAGCGGGTTTCTCAACGTCTGGGCCGAACACTTGATTTTTTGGGTCGGTTGTGGTTGCTGCAGTTTTGTCGTTCTTTATTGCGCTTTTGGATTTAGAAAAATCTGCAAAAGACATGATAAATAAACTTTCATTTAATTGGAAAAAATATTCCAATATTTAGAAGTATAATACTTTTATGGAATTTAAACAATGATTCCAATTATTTAAAATAATCAAATAATCAACCAATACATGTAGATATTATTTTTATACGTTTGTGGATCTTCCAGGTATTGCGACCAAGGTATGGCAATCCTTTCTGCGTCCTGCGTAGCTTAAAAACGTTAGTCCTGCCCAAAGAGTTTCATGTGACGCACCAATGTTGGACGTCGATTGAGGTCAAGATCCACCAACGAGCGATGTAAGCGTCGGAGGATAGATTGGTTGTCGCGAAGAATATTGATGAATGCCAAACCCGTTTCATGATTAAAGCGGTCTGTCGTGACCAGCAATGCGGCAACAGATGGAGCGCTGATAATGGCCATTTGTCCCGTATATGTGTCTTTGGGAATTTTCCCCATGTTTAAATACCGTGAGGATTCAACAACGGCCCTCAGTTTTGGAAAATCGAAAGGCACAAGTTTTAATTCACAATCATGGATGCCTTGTTGTATCGCCCCATTGGGATGCCCAAGAATCATAAAGCCAATGTCAAAGCGATCATCGCATATCGCCTGGGCTTGGTCTGCAGGTGTCATCTCAACAATGTTGTTTTCGTTGATGTAACTTGGACCCATGGTCGCGAAAAGACGTCGCAAGGTGAAACGCCCGTCCCTGATTGAATCGGTTATCGTCACCCGTTTTGACAGCATGGATGTGATATCAAATCGGCTATTGGCCGCGCTGTCTTTGATGACGGCTGCCATGACTTGATCATGTAGGGGTAACAGGACACGCAGTTGATCATTTGTTTTGAACTGCTTTTTGCCCATATACGCGGCCGCGACGACATCGGATTGAATGATCGCCATGTGGACTTTGTTGGACAGCATATCGGCCAGTTGTTGGCGTCCGCCGGGACTATAGATACTTCTACAAAGCGGACTGTTGGGGTCGCGTTGTCGATTGTAAACGTTGCACAGGATCTCTCCGACTTGTGCATGTGTGCTGCCGGGGCGGCCAGTCGCGAGGGTAAATACTGCCGAATTATTGATCTCGTCCTGTTCGGGTAAAGATTGCGCATATGCAAAACCTGGAACCCCATAGAACAAGAATAAAGCGGCAGAAAAAATCACACCTGATAGTCTTGGGTGCATAAAAATATTTTTATTGAATCTGTTCATACTCAATTTCCTGGCCACTTTTCTGCAGTATGCCGCCAGACCAGATCCCCGCACTGTCGTATAGCAACTCGCCGGTGATTTTTGCTGAAACAACATCATACGAATTCAATTGGCGTTGGTTTTCTTTACGGCGACGCCGTCGATTGGTGATCGGATCAATGACCACGCCAATGACCCCACCGGTGACGGCATCAATCACTTCTTCTTGATTACAGAAACTTTCAGTCCAAAGACCGTTTGTGGTCATCAACCGTCCAGGCGAGCGATATCGTCCATTCGGGCCCACTGTGACGAACTCATCACCATCTGTCTGGCCCGACACTTGAAATTTTTCACCATCGTCATCGGTGTTGCTCGACAGTTTTAAAAGACGCCCTTGGTCCCATTCTTCGATGCACCGATGATCGTACGTGATGTCACCGAAAATACCCAAGCTCACTCGAATATTGATGTTTGTCTCATGCCGCCATACGTCGGTTGCATCGTCTTGTTTGAGATGGATCTTGTGGGTGCCGATAATTTCATCATCGAGGGAGAGGTTAAATTTAAAAGTACGTGGAACGCGATTTGATGCGGCCTGAATACCTAATGACCATGGCGATGGCGCGATCAAACCCGTTCCTGCGGCAAGGCCAGTCCAAAAGAATCTCTTCATAACCTCACGACGATTAGGGTGTCTTTTAATCGACATGAGCGCGGCTCCCCAATGTTTCTGTAGCCTTGTTGATTGCGCTTTTATGGCCGTCATCTTTTAAATTTTCGGCCATGAATGACAACATCTCTTGGGTATGGTGCATCACATTCTGATCGGAACGAATGTAGGGAACGGCTTTGACAAAAATGGCCGAGACGAATTCATCAAACTGCAAAGGTGTCGCGTGCACCCTGCCAATAGTGTGACTTGCGTCGTCTTCATCCGCATCTGCATCCGCGAATGCAAGAATACCAACTTGAAGCCAATTTAAGCACGCAATGGCGGTAAATGGGTCGTTCACCCCAGGCGACAATGCGCGTGCGATGTTTTCAATCAATTGATCAGCGACGAACTCAATATTCTGGTTGATCGTCCTCAAATCTCCCGTGGCAAGGCAGGATCCCAGAGCTTTTTTCAACGCGGTATCGCATTCGCCTTCTGACCAAACGTGCATGACGGTGGAATGATTTGTCACAAATGCGCCTGGCCGCTTCACAAGATCGATCAGTAATTCGTTTTCGTCGGCAATGCGTTGTAGTGCGCTGATGTCGATGGCTTGGATATATCCTTCAGAAACGTATTTTATTTCCATCGCGTCTTTTGGATCAGCTTTTTCGATCCAATTCTGGTCGATGGCCGAGATTTTTTTGGGTTCACTGTCCTGTTTTGGAAACCGTTTTGAAACCCCATCCTTCAGGGCATCACCTAATCGCGCGATGATACGCTCGATATTAATTGTCTCTGGCACGTGATGAATGAAATAGATCAGGAAAAACATGCAAACGATGGCGAGGAACAGAGAGAATGAAATTGATAATTGCGGGACAAATTCTGCAATTGAAGTGTCGGTATATTTCACGCTGTCGGAACTGCGGACTTCTCTCAAAATTAAAAGCGTATAGATAAAAGATCCAATAAAGACGCCAAGGCTGGTTTGATTGCCCCGGTCGCGCATGAAATTCCCAATCAGCCGCGGACCAAAAGATCCACTGGCAAAAGACACGGCAACCATCGTAATTGAAAATGAAACTCCGGCGACGCCAATGATCGATCCGGCGATTGTCGACAACAACGCTTGTGCGCTCGCAGGTTGGGTTTTGCTTAATAACACAAAATCAGCATGAACACTTCCCGCCAAAAGATGGTCCAGCGATAGGGTAAGCGGGGCCAAACACAGCGAAATGAGCAAGATCAGCGCCGGAATAAACCAATAGCTTATCCAGATATCAAGATCAGCGCCGGAATAAACCAATAGCTTATCCAGATATGACGAGCGATTTTCTCGATGAAAGCGCGGGTGCTGAACAAACACTTGGTCCTTTGGTTGGAGTAATACTTCGCTAACGAATATTTTTGAACGGTTCTATATGTGCTCAGGCATGGAAATAAGACTGTAAACGGCGAAACCTAAAAGGAAAAATCAGCTTTTAGGTATTAAGACCAAAGACGCTTTATCGAGTTATCCGTTAACGTTTAAACGCATGAAATGCCGTTTGGTTCCATATTAAAATGAAATTGCGTGAATAACGAATTCCATTAAACCCAGCATACGGTCAAAGATATTTTAATTCGATGCAGGTTCAAGACAACATTGCCTTTTGCAGCTTCCTGGATGATTTAATGGATCGCGTGAAATAATGTGCGGTTTATCTATATTCAAATTCCAATGCAGCAAGCCAATATGATGAAAGATCAGCAAGATGTATATTGATGGAACATGGTGTGCGTCAGAAACCAACACGACGTTTGACGTCTTTAATCCGGCAAGCGGCGAAAAGATCAACGCTGTTGCGGATGGCACGGCTAATGACGCGCGCCGCGCCATAGACGCTGCAGGCGATGCATTTCCAATGTGGTCGAAATCAACGGCCTACGCGCGCGCGGCGTTCCTGATAAATGCCCACAAGATCATGCTGTCGCGCAAGGAAGAGCTGGCGAAAACCATGACGACTGAGCAGGGCAAACCGATCAAGGCGGCCAGAAACGAAGTCCAGTATGCTGCCGATTTCCTCCTTTGGTATGCCGAGGAAGCCAAACGCATCAATGGCGAGGTGTTGCCGTCTGCCCGTGCCGATCAGCGCTTTATCATCTTGCATCAGCCCGTTGGGGTGGTCGCTGCGGTGACGCCCTGGAATTACCCGATTTCAATGATCCCCCGAAAGGTCGCACCTGCCTTGGCCGCCGGGTGTTGCATCGTGCTCAAACCTGCCGAGGCCACGCCGCTGTGCGCGATTGAGATGTTTAAAATTTTCGAAGAAGCGGGCATCCCAAAAGGGGTGGTCAATCTGGTCACGACCAGCGATCCGAAACCGATTGGCGAGGAATTTACAACCAACCCTGCGGTGGCAAAGATCACCTTCACCGGATCGACCGCGGTCGGCAAAATGCTGGCAGGCAAGGCCGGGGCCAATATGAAGCGGATTTCATTGGAACTGGGCGGGCACGCACCTTTTATCGTGTGTACCGATGCTGATCCCGTTCACGCTGCCAAGGGGGCGTCGCTGGTCAAATTCTTGAACACCGGACAAGCGTGCATCAGCCCCAATCGGTTCCTTGTCCATGCGTCTATTTATGATGCCTTTGTTGATACCCTGAGCGAACGGGTGGCGAAAATGCAGGCGGGGTCGGGGTTTGATGATGGGGTGAATATCGGCCCGTTGATCAATCAAGCCGCGATCGACAAGGTCGACGCCCAAGTCACCGACGCTACGGCAAAGGGGGCCAAGCTGGTCACCGGGGGCGCGCAACTGACAGCAGCCAATCTGGCGAACGGTCATTTTTACGCGCCCACCGTTCTGGGCGATGTGACGCCCGACATGTTGATCTACCGCGAGGAAACGTTCGGCCCCGTCGCGCCCATCATTAAATATCACGATGATGACGACGTCTTGGCGATGGCCAATGACACGAACTATGGGCTGGCGGCGTATGTCTACACGCAGAACCTCTCGCGCGCGATGCACATGCTCGAAGGCCTGCGCTTTGGCATTATCGGCATCAACGATATCAATCCCACATCTGCAGCGGCCCCGTTTGGCGGCATGAAAGACAGCGGCCTGGGTCGTGAAGGCGGCAAGCAAGGGATCATGGAATACCTCGAAACCAAAACTGGCGGCATCTCTATTTAAGGGCTGTGCGTATTTTTATGATGTGTGCGATGAGATTTGTTGATCAGGATAGATGATGAATATTGAAAAAGTAGACCTGCTGCTGATGGAAGCGCCCATCGATAATCCGATCCGCACGTCCTTTGCGATCATGCGCCATCGACCCGCGTTGCTGGTCAGCATCGAAGATGGCGATGGGGCATTCGGGTGGGGCGAAATCTGGTGTAATCATCCGCCTGTGTCGGGACGGGCGCGCCTGCAGTTGGCAGCAGAAGTCGTCGTGCCGATGTTTTTGGCAAACGATTACGGTGCACCAAAAGATGTTCGACCCACGTTGGAGCGGGTGACCCATATCCTGAACATACAATGCGCCGAACCGGGGCCTTATGCGCAAATCATCGCGGGTCTCGAAACAGCCATGTGGGATTTGGCGGCACGAAAAAAGGGTGAACCGCTTTATCTATATCTCGGCGGTGAAAGTACAGACAAGGTCCGTGCCTATGCGAGCGGGATCAATCCCGGTGATGTGGCCCAGCAGATCCCCATCGCACGCGCTGCGGGCTATCGCGATTTCAAAATTAAAATTGGTTTTGATCGTGCCAAAGATATCGATGTGGTGGCGCAGGCTGCGGATATCCTTGTCGAAGGCGAGGGGTATATGCTGGATGCCAACCAGGCATGGACCCGTGATGCGGCTGTCGAGTTTTGTCGTGCATTGCCCAATTTAAAACCACGCTGGTTGGAAGAGCCGATGCCCGCCGACAGCACACCCGATGACTGGTTGGCATTGGCAGGGTCAACGGATGTTGCATTGGCGGCGGGCGAGAATGCGCTCGGCCATGAACAATTCGATGCCCTTATCGCGACGCGTGCGCTCGGCTTTGTGCAGCCCGACGTTGCCAAATGGGGCGGCATAAGTGGCTGCCTGTCTGTAGGCCAAAAAGTGAATGCGGCTGGACTGACCTATTGCCCGCATTTTTTGGGGGCTGCGCCTGGCCTTTTCGCCTCGGTGCATCTTTTGGCGGCCGTCGGTGGCAATGGATTATTAGAAGTGGACATAAATCCCAACCCGTTGCGGGAGGCATTGGCGTCCGCACCGATCAATATTAGCGACGGCTATTTCCAATTACCCCCCGGCGACGGTATCGGATTTACGCCGAATGCAGAGGTTAAGGACCGTTATTTGGTCGAAGCGCGAGAGATACGCAAAGATCAATAAGTAAGCTTGAATCATGGCGCGCCTGGTGTCGATGGCGGCTGATTTTTAAGTAAATCCTTCGCAACAAGCAGCGCCTCTTCCAAGCTTATGGATGCAATTGGTTCAGCCATATCTTGGAGGGTCTTGGCCCCATCACCACCCGCGCGAAGCAATCGAGCACAGCGCAGAATAATAGCCACCGCTGACGCTGGCACTTCCACGGCTAGGGTAACGTTGTTATTGGGATCAAGCGCTGATTTTTGTGACTGGACTCCCTCATCAGGAATGTCCACCAAATCCGATTGGCGCCGACCAAAATCACCTTGTAAGAAAGGCAAGTATTTACGATCTGATTTGAGGATATGGAGCTTCAACCATGTCTCGAGCATCAAGAGTAGTTTCTTGTGATCAAGACGGGATGGCAGTTCGATATGAATTCTGCGAGCTGCAAAAATCAAGCGCACGAAATCTTGATGGCGTATGCGATGATCTGACAATCCTGGATATTTATACTCAGCCATCAGGCGCTCTTCGCGCTCGAAGTGCCCTTGAACATATTTGATGAGGCGATTAATGATTTCGCTCATAACTGTGACAGAGGAATTATTTTCGGTCGCCTGATGTAGTTCATTAACGATGCTAAAAAGATCCCGGTGATCATTGTCTATCACTCTAATGCCGACTGAATATTTATCGGACCATGGGATGTATTGATCTACCACAATAATGCCACCTTTATTCTCCTTAATGATGTGTGATGGCTATCCCATAAAACGTTGAGGCAGCCTCTATCCCAAGGTGGGCAAGACGGTAGCAATCTAAGGCTTAGTCTAGAATATGACGTAGATGTGAAAGTGCGAAGTCCTTCGTCTTTTTAATTTTCGTTTCGGCCTTCATAACGACCGTGGAAATTTCTTCCAAAGCGGATTGTGACATCTTGTTGATATCTGCAATGGCGTATGAACTCATTTTGAAAAAGCTGGTTTGCGGCCTCTTTGGCAAAGGCGGCGAATTTTACTTTTGCTTTTTCGCCATCGTTTTCGGCTGTTTTGTAGGTGCGCTCTTCTGTCTTTGATTTTTTAAGTTTATCATTTGCGATGACTTCGTTTTTTTCTACTTGTGACTTAACTTCGGCAACGTGACTTTGAATTTTGGCGGTCGCTGAATCCATATTTTCTGAGATTTGGGTGAGCGCTATATCGCCATATTTTTTGATGTCTTCAATGGATTGGCTGCACCCTTTTTCAATTTCTAATAGCGCTTCGTTTCCAATGGCCGAGATGATTTTTTTCTTGTCAATTTTGATGGCGTTAGAGGTTTCGTCTTTTAGTTGATAGATTTTTAGTGCCGTTAATTCTGCCGTCGAGAGTAGCTCTATACAGGTGACTTCTGCTTGTGATGCAATCCGTGCTGCCGCGACACGTGTGTCGGTCTGTATTCGGGCATTTGCGATCTGGTTGATTTCGCTAATCGCCTTAATGCCGGCAATCACTTGTTCGGAATAAGAGGATTCAAAAAGGATGGCGGCGACACGGCGGTCACTTTCTATTCGCTTGTCTAAATCATCGATGGAATGGATAGGTGCCTGATCTTCTTCGTCCACTTTATGTCCATTCGTAAATTGTAAAATTAAATTATTTGTCGAGCTTAGAATTTATAAAATGAGAAAATTGATGATGTTTGGATATCGTTTCAAACAGATGATACCAGATTTTGTTGGCATCATGCATAAAGTTGCTGAATATCTGAGCTACCATCAAGGACTTCAACAAAAGCGTCGACCACATAGGGGTCGTATTTTGTGATTCTACCATCAGCGAGTGCGGACATGGCTTTATCATGTCCAGGGGCACGACGATAAGGTCTATCCCCAGACATGGCGTCATATGTATCTGCGGCTGCAATAATTCGGGCTTCCAGACAGATCGAATTTCCCACTAACTTGTTTGGATATCCAGATCCATCCATTCGTTCGTGGTGTTGTCCAATCATATCTGCAATGGGCCAAGGCAAAGTCAGATGGTCGAACATTTGTTTGCCGTAATCTGCGTGTAATTTGATGATCTCTAGTTCTGCCGGTAGCAACTTTCCGGTCTTATTGAGCATTTGCGACGGAATAACGAGTTTGCCGATATCGTGAATGTTTGAACCAATCCTTAAACCAAGGCGCCTTGCCTCTGACAGTCCAAGCTGTTTTGCGATAAGTGACGAAATTTTAGTGACGTTTTCCTGATGATGGGTGGTGTATTCATCACGAAGCTCAAGCGCCTTACCAATCGCCTGCGTCATGGCAATCAGGACGCTCTCCTGGGATTGTTTTAAAAACTCGGCGGTGTGAAAAGATTTATCTTCTTCCCTGTCCTGGAGAAGATCAGTAATTATGGGCCAGCCAACTTTTATATAAGGGCACCTCTAAAAATACCCGACTGACACAGAGTTGGCCAATATAGGCCCC
>ERZ807291.9659-NODE-9659-length-10381-cov-6.701821_pt1 | contig 10381 bp, 7 predicted proteins | sample MGYA00521257_ERZ807291 | MGnify/ENA primary metagenome ERZ807291 (study PRJEB31413, sample SAMN03169783) | marine metagenome | biome: Marine; feature: Water; material: Subsurface seawater | place: North Sea | collected 2011-04-28 | depth 1 m m ... | reverse complement strand
CTCCACGCAAACCAAAGAGGCTCCAGCCTCCGCTGGAGTGACGTTCTTTTGGTGGCACCGCAACCCCCTTCATGCAGCAACGCAAACCCCAACCCCATGATCTATATTAAAACCAAGCAACCTCAGTTGCGCGGAATTCTAAAATATAGGGACATACCACAGCCATCATGGGCCATAAAAAACCTGACCAGAGCGCAAAGTCGGCGGTACTAGCCACCTTTCTCAAGCATGAGTTATTTCTTAAAAAATTCCTCGCGCGGTTTTTGCATCGCTCGCAAGATGTTGACGACGCGGCCCAAGAGGCGTTTTTAAAGGCTTACAAGGCAGAAAAAACTCAGGAAATTCGCTCGCCCAAATCGTTTTTATTTCAGATTGCCAAAAATATCGCCCTGCAAGAACTCACCAAAAAATCAAAAATGATAACTGACTACATAGAGGATTTAAGCGACTCGGCAATCTCATGGGAAGGTCGAACCCTCGAAGACACCCTGTCGGCAGAGCAGCGCTACGGGATATTTTGTCAGGCGGCAGCTACTTTGCCACCCCAGTGCAGGCGGGCATTTTTGTTGCGCAAGGTGTATGGGTTAACGCAGAAGGAGATTGCCCATAAGCTGGGTATCTCCATTAGCACAGTGGAAAAGCACCACACCACCGGCCTAAAACGCTGCAGCGAAATGATGCGCAAGCTGGGTGACACAGAGCTAAACCCCGAGCAAAACACAGCACCCAGTAAAGAGCTCAGCACCATAGCCCAGCTAACCAAAAACCCGAGGTCAACCAGTGGTAAAAGCTGACACAGACAAAATAGTAGAACTGCCCAACCGCGACCATATCGAGGCCGAGGCCTGCGCCTGGATAGCCCAGCTGGATGGCGACAAAACGCCTTCCGCCGAAGACCTGGCCGCACTGCGCGAGTGGATAGGCCGCAGCCCAGTGCACCAGCAAGAGCTGCAGCGCCTGGCCGCACTCTGGGGCGCCCTCAACCAGCTCACAGATCTGGCCCCCGCATTAAACAGCCTGGAGTCCCAGCACCCACAACAGAGCCTCGGCAGCCTGCTAAAACAGCGCCTCAAACAACTATTAACCCCCCGCACACCCATGGCCCCAGTGCTCGGCCTGCTGGCCATGCTGTCACTCGGCCTGATGTTTTGGAACCACTACCAAATAGAACCAGTGCAACGCCTCTACACCACCGAAATAGGCCAACAACAGCGCGCCCAGCTGCCCGACGGCTCGGTGTTGCATATCAACACCGGCAGCCGGGTAGCCGTAGACTTTAATCGCCACAAACGCACAGTTCAGCTGCTGCAGGGCGAAGCCCACTTTGAAGTGGCACAGGACAAAAGCCGCCCCTTTGAAGTATTTGCCGGCGCCGGCATGGTGCGCGCCGTGGGCACCGCGTTTTCGGTGTATCTGCTAGATCAGCAGGTAGAGGTAACCGTTACCGAGGGCAGGGTAGAGCTAGCCTCGCAGATTCCCACCCAACCCCAAGACAAACACCCAGCGGCCCGCAGCACCCAGCCCCTGGAACTCACCCAACTCCAGGCCGGCCAAAACACCAGCTTTAACCACAGGGTAAAACCCATCAAAACTCTCAGGCACGACCAGCTGGCCAGAAAACTCTCCTGGCGCGATGGCATGCTGGTGTTCTCCGGCGAAAGCCTCGAATCAGTGATCAAAGAAGTCAGCCGCTACACCACCCAAACCATAGTCATCACCGACCCCGCCATTCGCAATGTGCGCATAGGCGGCTATTTTAAAGCCGGCGAAACCCAGGCCATTATGGAAGTGCTGGCCCTTAGCTTTGGCATCAAGGTGCAGCATATTAATAAAGACCTGATTCACCTTTCCAAAGCATAACCTCAGCTACAGACCAGCAGCGCCCATGCCCTGCGTATTTTTGGCCTATAGTTAAAGTAATTAGCCATAGCGGTACCACATATAATAATGATGTTACTTAACAACTTTTTTGGGGGTATTTCCTTCCTTGTTGATCCAATAGGCTGTAAGGCCGTTTCGGATGATCGATAGCTGTGTTTCGAACGGATCAAAAAACAAGGAAGGGTATAGCCGAGTTAATTGCAGTGCAGTTGGTCTTGGCGGTAGCGTTGCTGCTCTGTTCGCCCACTGTTACTGGTGACAACCCGGATGTCGACAAAATCTACGCCATAGACATCCCCCAGAGCAATGCCGACCAGGCCCTAAAAACCCTGGCACATCAAACAGGCGTTCAAGTTCTTGTTCCCTTTGACCTAGTAAAAGCCATCGATACCAGGCCCATTAGCGGTAATTATTCAGTAATGACCGCCCTGGCGGTACTGCTATACAACACGGGCCTATCCGGAATCCTTACCGACAGCGGAGTGATCACCATTTCGCAAAATGGAAGTGCAAGTCGAATCAACCAAAATGGTAAGGGGAAGAGTATGAATATTACAAACAGTACAAAACGAAAAACACTGCTGGCAGGCCTAGTTGGGGTATTTGCGGCAGGTGGTATGACACAGGCAGCGGCGCAGGGTGCTGAAGCGGCGACTGGGCAGAGTGCGATTGATGAGATTATTGTTACGGCGAATAAGCGGGAGCAGAGTTTGCAGGATGTGGCTATGAGTATTTCAGCTTTGTCTGGAGAAACAATTGATAAAAGAGGGTTGGTGGGCATGAATGACTATCTCTCGACTCTACCTGGGGTAAGTATGCAAGACCGTGGGGCTAGTCAGAATTCCATAATAATTAGAGGCGTCGCTGCGGCTAACCCACAAGGAGCAGATGCGTCGACAACAGGTATTTATTTCGGTGAAACCCCTTAACTGATTTAGGTTCAAATAACGCGGCAGATGCTTCTGGTAGTGTGGATATGAAGCTCGTTGATATTGAGCGAATCGAGGTGCTTCGCGGTCCTCAAGGTACTCTTTATGGTTCAGGTTCTATGGGGGGAACTGTGAGGACAATTCCAAATGCTCCTGATCTGACTCAGGTAGATGGTAGGTTGGCAACAAGATACTCACAGACTGCAAATAATGGCAGCTCCAATAATATGGTGCAGGGCGTATTGAATGTTCCTTTGATCTCAGATGAATTGGCCGTTCGAGCCGTTGCCTACCATTTTGATAACAGTGGTTATATCAAAAATATTGCTGCTAGCAACACGAATCTGCCCATTTTAAATGATGGAATCGCATTAGGTGGTCAAGCAAATGATAGAGATGATATTGGCGCTGAGAAATATAAGGGCTTTCGCGTTACTGCTTTGTGGCAAGCTACAGATCAATTGGCAATATCACTTGCCTATTCTCAGCAAAAAATCGAGCAAAATGGCTTTCCCGAGGTAAACTTAGGATTGCCTGGTGACTTTGAACAGATACGTTTAGATGTAGGGCCGCAGGGCGATAGTCGCGGTGAGTTTATGGAAAGTGAAGTCGATTTAACAAACCTTGTTATAGATTATGATTTGGGTTGGGGGAGTATACTAAGCTCGTCGTCATGGATAAATTATAACGTGGACAATGCAATTGATGCTTCGCCAGTTTTTCTCGCACCATTGTTTATACCCGCAAGCGACCAAACTGATGCTTTCATGGAAGAATTGAGGTTCTCTTCCAAATTTACTGGGCCTTTTCAAATACTCGCCGGTATCTACTACGAAGATAGAGAGAGTGATGGTACTCAGGGATTCACATGGAGTGGCAATCCTGCTGATGATTTTGGTATAGACACTGACTTCTTTATATATGAAGCAACAACCCAAAAGGCCTTTTTTGCGGAGATGTCGTATCAGTTAAGTGAACAATGGGAAGCGACATTTGGGGTGCGGCATTTCGATTATGACTTAGAGCGAAGGGATAGTGGTATTGGAGCCTTGGCAGAGCCAGCAACTCAGTCAACACTAGATGATAAAGGAGAAAATTTTAAAGTTAATCTTACCTATACTCCAAAAGATGATACTTTGATATATGGCCAGTGGGCAGAGGGGTTTCGCCAAGGGAAACCAAATTTTGCTCCAAGCAATTGCTTTCAATCGGGTACTAATATTCTGAATGACTTGGGTATTGAGGCGCAAGATGGTGTCAATTCAGATAGCCTAGAAAACTTCGAGATAGGTCTTAAAACTTCTATGCTTGATGGCAGCATGATTTTGAATGCAGCTGTTTATCGGATTAATTGGGAAGGAATACCAGTAGCCCTTCTAGAAACATCATGCTCGCAGTTCTTTACCTTTAATGCAGGTGAGTCCAAGTCAGAGGGAGTTGAGCTGGCGTTGCAGACCAAGATATCTTCCAACTTAACCCTAGACATTAGTGCATCCTATGGCGAGGCAACTTTGACTGAAGACGCTCCTAATCTGGGTAGTAAAGGTGATAATCTGCCAGGGTCAGCAGATGTAAATGCAAGTGTTGGTTTAGAGCATAAATTCACGTTAGCAGGCATGGATGCATTTTTCCGTGGGGACTATATATACATCGGCGAATACTTTCATAACTTGGCAGAAACAGGGCAGGCTTCAGGTGGTTATGGTACAACCAACCTGAAGCTTGGGGTAACCATCGATGCCATTGATGTTGACCTGTATGTATATAATCTTTCAAATGCTGATGACTTCACGTGGCTTGAGACCGTATACCCTGACTTTGGTATTGATCGAGCCTATAGACTTCGTCCACGGACTATTGGCTTAAATATTGGCTATAACTTCTAGCGATCATTTTGGTTCAGCAGTTTTTCTCCTCATCTGATGTGCGTAATATTGTCAGGTGAGGAGGAAAGGTCGATATAGGTTTCTTACCTATGCATAAAGAAAAGTTGTGTCTATCTCAAGCATTACTCTATGCTGTACCGACTCTTCCAATAGCCTTGTTATTTGGATCTATTCCTATTATTCAAGGGATTTATGCTAAATACTTCGGCTTAAGTCTAACGGCCATAGCTAGCATTATTCTCACTGCTAGGGTAATCGATGCAGTTACAGATCCAATAGTTGGTTATGTTTCTGATCGTTATTTTTTGAGTAAAGGGACTCGCAAAGTATTTATAGTAAGCGGTGGTCTTCTTTGTATCGTCTGTGGTTATTTTTTATATGTGCCTAGCGGCCACAATTTTACAGCGCCCTATGACCCTGTAAGTAGCTTATATTTATTAAGTTGGCTCGTGCTTTTCTATATTTCGTGGACGCTTTTTGAAATCCCTCATCTGGCGTGGGGGAGTGATTTAGCTGGAAGCTCACAGGATAAAAATAGAGTTTTTAGCCTGAGGGCTCTAGGCACCTATTTGGGCACATTACTATTTTTGGCAATACCATTACTACCTATTTTTGATTCTCAAGGGTACACGCCTCATACCTTAGCATGGGCCGTTCTAATAAGTGCTATCTTGATGGTGCCCTCACTCTATTTTAGTTTTCAGTTGATTCCTGATCGAAATGTTAAGTGCCAATTATCTGGCTATTCGATTGATAGAGATGCATTAATCCAAAGAAATGACATGGGATTACGTAGACTGATAGTTGTTACGACTAGCAACAAACCATTTTTGGTGTTTGTGGCTACATTTTTTTTTGCTGGTTTCGGTGGAGGCATGTCAATGGGCCTAACTTATATTTTTGCCGAGAGTTATTTGGGTATTGGTGAGTATCTTCCTAATATTTATTTATTAAGTATAGGTATAGCAATGGTAAGCATTGCTGGATGGCATTGGTTAGCGGCGGTATTTGGTAAAACACTATCCTGGGGCATGGGCATGGTAGGAATGTCAGTCAGCTTTCTAAGTTTAGCGCTACTAGCGCCCGGCGAGGATAGTTGGTTAAATTTGTTGTTTCTGCAAGTAATAATCTATACCTGTTCAACCGCTGCAGTTGTCTTCCCTCCGGCTATCTTGTCAAGCATAATCGATTATGGTCATTGGAAATTTAGGCAGGATTACTCTGGCATTTATTACTCACTATATACGTTTATAATAAAGCTTAGTTTAGCTGGGGGTAGTGCCTTTGGGCTGGCTATAGCTGGTATCTATGGTTTTGATGCAGCTTCGTCTAAACACAGTCCAGAGCACATTTTCGGTCTACAGCTAGGGCTTGCCTACATTCCGGCTCTGATGTTGTTAGTGTCTTTAGTTCTCGTCGCTGTGGCTCCTATAACAGAACGTCGTCAAAAGATCATTCGCGCACGGCTAGACTCAAGAGTAGTTAGATACAAATGAAACTGTTGGAGCCGATAATATTTCCAAAGGATCTTAATTCTGGTTTATTACAGTCTTATGTTGATAACTTAAAAGCCAAGTATCGTGTTCCTGCAATCTCTTTATCAATTTGGGATGGCAACAAAATTCATGCTGCTGCATCTGGGGTCTTAAATCAAAATTCTGGCGTAGAGGCGACTACTGATTCGGTTTTTCAAATTGGTTCTGTTACTAAGATTTTCACGGCAATGTTAATCATGCAGTTGGTCGAAGCCGGGAGATTAGACCTTTCTATGCCGGTGAAGTATTACCTTCATGAATTTAGGGTAGGTGACCCAGACGCCACCGAAAGCATCACCATCAGGCACTTACTAAATCATACTAATGGGTTAGCTGGCGATTTTTTTGTTGATCATTCAGAGATTTCTGGAAATCCTCTTGCGAGATATTTAGATAGCTGTTGTTTACTTCCACAAGTCCATCCAGTAGGTCAATATCATTCCTATTCAAATTCAGCTTATGTTATCGCCGGCCGCTTAATTGAAGTAATGATGGGGACGTCATGGTTTGATGCGATAGAGCGTCATATTCTTAATCCCCTAGACTTGTCATGTTCATTTGTAAGGCCCTCGGAAGGCTTGCGGTTTCGGTGTGCAATGGGTCATTTGCCAGATACTGCTGAGAAACAGGATTGGCAGGTAGCGCCTAGTTGCTATCCACCCCTTGGATTGGCTCCCGCTGGCACGACCCTATCGATGTCTGCTACGGATCTAGTCACCTTTGCACGGGTACATTTAAATGGTGGGCTATCAGATTCCAATCTTAAGAGTGGTGACCTTAAAACAATTAGATTGCTTTCATGCGACTCGGTACATGAAATGCAAGTGCCTAACATATCGCTGCCAGCTTATTCGCCATCCTTTGTTTCGGCGTGGGGGCTAGGTTGGTTCACGCTGGGAGGTGCAGATTGTCCTGTAATCGGACATGACGGTGGGACAATAGGGCAATCGTGCATATTGCGATTAGTCCCAAAAAGAAACTGTGCCTTTGTGGTTCAAACGAATTGTAGTAACAACAATGTCTTAAAAATCATAGCGGCCGATTTACTATCCTCTCTCACAGGTATTTATTTAGGTTACCCAGAGCATTCGGGGCCAAAAATGCCCACAGATTCAATAATTGGAACCTATGATTCCTTTGATGGAAAGATTACTGTGAGTCTTTCCGAGCAGGGCCTTGTGGCTATTAGGGAGGATAAGGTCACCCCCTTTGGCGAAGAACGATGGGGTCTTGAAGTTATTGATTCTAAAACCGCTATGGCTTATTCCGAGAAAGGGGAGTGTGAGGGAAGTTTAATTTTTCTTGAGCCAGATGCTAAGGGTTTTTCTAAATATTTGTATTTTGGATTTCGCATGCATCAGCGAGTCTAAATATGTGTCAAATCTTCATTCAATTTAGCCCTGCAGTTGAATATTAACTACAAAAAGATTTATAGCTAATCTCCACTATTAAGAAAATAGAGGTTCTCAATATGCCAAGCGGATTAAAGAAAGTCAGGAAATCGGTTGAAACTGTCGAGGCGATGACAAGTCGTTATGAGCGAGCTCAGCGATTTGAGCAGGAAAACTGGATATCGAGAATGGTGATTAACACATATGTCTGGTCGAAGTGGATTGGTAACACTGACTCATTTGTTTATAAAAGAGAAGTGAGGTTAAAAAATCACAACTTATCTGCTAGTACGGATATATTAAAATGTCATATAGGTTTGGAATATAGGTTGGTCGACTGTCGTTCGAAGACGAACATACTAGCTTTTGATCATGAAGCATTAGCATTTGCAATTAAGAAGTTACTTGGAAGGCGAGTTGACGCAAAACGGCTCCCCATCACGGAATTAGACCCAAGCCAACTGCCTGCAAGCATTGTGTTTGCGGCGTTTGATAAGAGATGGAAGTTTTATACGGATACTTGTGTTCTGGAAGAGATAAAAGTGTACGAAAAAAATTGGTTGATTTCACCAGATGGAAAAAAGGCAGCCTTCCTGAGAGATTATAATTTGTGGGTCACAGATATTGAGTCGGGCGAAGAGACTCGATTAACTAGCGATGGCCAGCGTTACTATGCGTATGGTGGACTTCCTGAAAGGGCGGATATTGTTAACGAGTCTAGTGGGCTACAAGCTGGCTTAAGTCCCCAGGCCCTATGGTCGCCCGACTCCAAGTGGCTGTTTACCCATCAAACAGATGAAAGGCATGTATGCTATTTACCCGGCATTAGGTACGTGCCAATGGATGGAAATACCAGACCACGACTTATGATGCCTCGTTATTCTTGCCCTGGCGATCAAAATCTTGCAGTCTATTTTTTAATTGGATTCTGTATAAACAGTGGGGAAAAGGTGATTGCAAAGTACCCGCATGTATTAGATGTCGGGTTAGTTGCTGGACTGTTCCAGCGTGGCCGCATCTGGTGGTCTGAGGACAGCAAAACAGTTTATTTTGTCGATATTGGCCGAAGGGAAAAAAATGTATGTGTAGTTGCAATGGATATTTCTACAGGTGTGACTAGAATACTTTTCGAAGAGGTCTCTGATACTTATGCAGAACTTAGCTTTCTTAATGAAGATGTATGTTCTTTCCTACCACTACCGGCTACCCAAGAGTTGCTTTGGTGGTCAGAACGCAGTGGCTGGGCTCATCTTTATCTCTATGACCTTGCTACTGGAGAGGTTAAGACCACTGTAACTAAAGGTAGTTGGCTAGTCCGAGAAATAATTGGTTTGGACTTCGATCGTAGAGAAGTATATTTTCAAGCTGCTGGGCGGGTAGATAATCGAGATCCTTACTACTGCGAGATTTGTCGGGCCAATCTCGAGAGCGGTGATCTAACTGTTTTAGCTTCTGGTGATCACAACTACCTCATGCACAGATCAGGCGCAATGTTTGTTGATGCTATGGGGATGCTTGGCCGAGACGTGACTCACGCGTCAGGGCTTGCTCGGAGTGGCAATTATTTCGTTGCAACGCGAACGCGAATAGACGAACCATCGGTCTCTGAGTTAAGAGATAGGCAAGGCAATATTATTATGATTCTTGAGAAGTCAGATATTTCGGGGTTACCTACTAATTGGAAGTGGCCAGAGCCTGTTCAGCTAGTGGCGGCTGACGGCAAAACCGATATTTACGGTTCTATATTTCGACCAACTGACTTTGATGCAGACAAGCAATATCCAGTGATAGATTACGTGCAAGTTAATCCGGCCGCTAGTAATGTTCCAAAAAGTGCTTTTTGCAGTGACATAAATTCGGCTACCACATATTTTAGTGCCGCTGCTTTGGCAGAGCTAGGGTTTGTTGTTGTGCTCATAGATGGACGAGGCTCAACTCAACGAGATAAGGCTTTTCATGATGAGAGTTATGATCGCATTTTGAGTGCTAGTAATTTAGAGGATCACGTAGCTGGCATCAGACAGCTGTGGCAACGATATTCATATATGGATTTAGAGCGTGTTGGGATTACAGGGCCTGGAGGTTGCAATGGTCCTGCTTATGGCATCATGGCTTACCCAGATTTTTATAAAGTGGCTGTTGCTAATTCAATTTACGATCCACGCTTGACTCATGGAGCAGACACTTATCAGCAAGACTTTCAAGAAAATAGCTACGACCAATCCGTGTTGAGTAGCTTGGCAAAGAATTTGAAAGGCGAACTGTTTCTTGTTCAGGGCATGTTAGATAATTTTTACCACCCAGCCGGTATGCTTCAGTTGGTTGATGCGCTAGTTCAGGAGAATAAAAAGTTTGATATGTTGATGTTGCCTAATGGCGGGCACATGTGGCGTGAAGGTTATCCTCTTCGCCGAGCTTGGGATTATATGGTCCTGCACTTGCAACAGAATGAGCCACCGTTAAATTTTGAGCTCAAAATAGGGCACGACTATCTAGAGAGTATGAGTTCACCGATTGAACACGTTATGTAGGTGCTCAGAGTTAGTGGTGTTGGATGGGAATCATTTACTTCATTTAGCATGTCTCGCTCAGCGCGTTGGGTACAGGGTGTCAGTATCTATTTTACAAAGGCTTGTTTTGAAGTATTTGGCGATTAGCCCCAGCTAAGTTACTCTTCCCACCACACCCATAATAATAACAATCCGATGGCTCAGTCTGATGCATTTATTCCCCTCGATTTCTCTGCTCAAGAGGAAGCG
>ERZ807291.9654-NODE-9654-length-10388-cov-5.462208_pt1 | contig 10388 bp, 7 predicted proteins | sample MGYA00521257_ERZ807291 | MGnify/ENA primary metagenome ERZ807291 (study PRJEB31413, sample SAMN03169783) | marine metagenome | biome: Marine; feature: Water; material: Subsurface seawater | place: North Sea | collected 2011-04-28 | depth 1 m m ... | reverse complement strand
AAAGGACTTAAAAACGGTGATGCGCCCATCAACTTGATTCATCAAAAAGACTGTATTGCTATTATTCAGAAAATTGTAGACGGTGCATTTTGGGGGAAAACCTATTGTGCAGCTGCCCCTTTTCATCCAAGCAAAAAGGAATATTACACAGAAGAAGCAATAAAACGTTCACTTCCAATTCCTGAATTCGCTCCAGAATCTACCGCACAAAACAAAACGGTCAGTGCCCAGGGTTTGGAAGCAGATTTGAACTACCGCTTTCAATATCCGACGCTATAGGTCATTTTCGCTTTCAAAAATTCCTAAAAATCGATGATGGTATCGGTATTGATAGTTTCTTTTACCACCACATTAAGCTGATTGACAAATGCATTGTATGCGTTGAGTAATTCCGTTATATTTTCTTTGAATTGAGCTGAGGAATGCAGGCTAGCATCGGTAAGATGTGCTTTTAACACAAAGGTTTTGATAACCTTAAAACGACTGATTATGGAAGGTTGATTGAACGGTTCAGAGAGTTTGTTTGTTTTTATTTCTAGCACCTCTTCAGATAAGGTTTTTAGTTGAAACGCAAGAGAGTTTTGCTTCACATTTGGAAGCGTTTCAAGATTGGATAATAGGTTTTTCATAGCAGTCCAATCCTCTAGCGCTTTTTCTGCATCGGAGTTTAGTGATAAAAGTGAGACGGTGTTTTGATCAAAAAAGGGTTGATCTGCTCCTGTATCAGGAGCTGTTTCTTTTTTGGATGCGGTTGGTGTGCTACAACTCACCATTCCGCACGTCAATATCATCAATATTAGAGTTCGTACCATAAACGATTCGTTTTTTCAAAGGTACAGTATTGGATTGAAATGTTGGCTGCAAAAAAAAGACGGAAAAACCGTCTTCTGTGTTTCAAATCCGATGTAGGAAAACTCAAGCACATCGCTTAGAGATGCTTGTATGGAAAAAACTCCATCAAAATCGGTTGTTGTTCCCCGGGACGTGTTTTTAATCGTCACGGAAACCCCAGGCAAGAGAACGTTATCGGTTGCAGTATATACTGTCCCTCTAACGGTTTGTTGTTGAGCCAATATGCCATAGCTTGACAGCATAATTGCAAGGCTCAAAATGAGTTGTTTTGTGTGGTTTATCATATTTAAATTAAAGTTTATTTGGGTGCACTAAAAACTTAGGTTACTGCATCTTACCAAATGTAATTAAGACGCTGTTTTTAAAGCACTTAAAACCCTCAACAAAAAGTCAACGAATGAAAAAAACGAAATATAAAGAGTGGAAATATTGTGAAAAATGAGTGTGTACTTGACTTTGCAAAGAATCAAAAAAAAATTATTTTTAATTTAAATAATTATTGGTTTTGTTGAGGTGTTGTACAGTGAAAATGGGTGAAAATACGCCCTAAAAACTACCGAAACAGGTTGTTATTTTATCTGAAAAGGGAAGTTGGCGGTTGCTGCTTTTGAAATTCCATCATCGACATAAGCAAACAATCGATAATTTCCTGCCTCCTTGGGCGCTTTAAAAAGCAATTCTTTTGGTTGCTGAGAAACGATTTGAAAAAGAATAGAATTGGGGCGTTTTTCGGGATCGCCGCCTTCCTGTAAATCGGTGCTTTCCAAAAGGATTTCCCATCGAAAATGCAAGTTGTTTTTGGAATGTAACGAAGAGGTTTGAAGAGATGCTTCGCACAAAGAATCGGGAGGCAATACAACATTTTCCAATGCTTTTTTACCATTGATCGTAAGATTGTTGATGCGCGGACATCTTGTTTGTGGCCATTCGTGGCTCCATAAAAAATGCATCACTTCAACCGATTCCGTTTCTTTTCCATCCTCCAAAAACAATCCGTACCAGGTAGGTGTTCTCTCTTGCTTTTGTCCCCAAAGAAACACATAAGACCCAACACATTGTTGTGTTTCAGCCGCAATGGCCATCTGATATCTTTTCAAATAATGCTGTGCTTTGGTGTGGCTATTTTCCTCAATAGGAGCATCCCAGGAGGTTGTAGGGACTTCCCAGTGCCCAGTGGCGCCCCATTCGGTAACCATATAAGCGCCGTCCCATCCGTAGGCTCTTATTCGATTAGGAAGGGTCATCAATTCGCCATATTCTTGAACAGACAATAGGTCTAAATCGGGAGCGCGGTTTTTAATCTGTGTGATTTCTTCTTGCGTAATTCCTGCCAAGGGTGTTGTGGTCAGATGATTTGGATCCAACTCATGAATCATAACAGAAATATCATTGACCGCATCCCATACTTTGGGATTGCTGTAATGAAGATTCAGTTCATTACCAATGCACCAAATCAAAAGGGCTGGATGCTCTTTGAGAGTCAATACTTGTTCTCGGATGAGATTTTTTTGTGCTTCAACAGCAGCAATATCGTTGTAGTCGAATCCGTGGCGTTCGCGAGCGACTTCAATACCCATAGTAACCATAAGACCGTATTTGTGGGCTTCATCAAGCACTTGGAGTGCCGATTGTTGGCCATTATCGGTGCGCCAGGTTCGAAAAGAGTTTCCGTGATGGGCTGCTAGAGAAGAAATGTCCCCAAACTCCAGTCCTCCCCCTTTGATATAAAACGGTTTTCCATTTACCATCAATTGATAGTTACCGTTGGATTGTATAAGTCTTACTTTGGAAGGTTGATTGTTCATGTTTTAGGTTGAAGTAAATGAATTTTGGGATTAGTTCTTTACAAATTCTAGTTCAATTTGCTCCAATGATTTTCCTTTGGTTTCGGGAAGTATTTTTAATAAAATAAAGAACCCAACAAAGGCGATGGCTCCAAAAATAAAGAAGGTAAGAGCGCTGCCCAAATGGGATAATTCCCAAGGGAAAAGTTGTTGTACGCCCCAACTGGTAAACGAGTTGACAAATCCTATAACACCAATGGCCAATCCGCGATAGGCATTGGGATATAGCTCGGACAGCATTACCCACATTACGGGTCCTAAAGAAAACGCAAAACAAGCAATAAACCCAAGTATTCCCAAAAGAACAATCGCAGCATTCATTTCAGTAGCAGCCTCCAAAATCGCGCCTTCGTTTTTGGCATATACTTGATTTCCTAAAAGTGCTTTTACATCATTTTTAAACACAACATCGCTTGTGTATCCTTTGTTTTGGATGTGTTTCAATAAATCTGGCTGGAAGTTTTGAAATGCGGCTATTTCTTGTGAAGTCAATTTGTATTCGGCTTTATGAAAGCCATAGGCACATACCAAAAGACTGGTTGCAATGCCCGCCATTCCTATGAGCAAAAGAGGTCTTCGGCCCATTCGATCGATAAGAAAAATTGCTGCAAAAGTGAATATCACGGTTGTAAAACTCAGAAGGACACCGGAAGAAAAAGCGGCATCGGTTCCGATTCCGGTTTGTTTGAAAATAGAGGTTGCATAGAAATATACGGCATTGATTCCGGTAATTTGTTGAAGGACTCCCAACACCAAGCCCACAATAAGAATATAACGCAACGCTGGTTTCAATAATTCAAAAAAGGATGTTTTTGAAGTTATTGTATGTTGATTGATGGATTGTTGAATAGAAGCTGCCTCGGTTTGAGCTTGTTCAAGTCCGTGAATTTGTTTTAATACCGCTATGGCTTCCTTGTTTTGCTGATTGCTAAACAACCAACGCGGGCTGCGAGGAACAAAGAATAAAAGTATGAAATACACTAGAGCAGGGAGCAGCTCAACACCAAGCATCCACCGCCAAACGGTTTGGTCGGTAAAAAAAAAGTTGTTAGGCGTGTTGATGCTGTTTAAATAGTAGTTGCTTAGAAAGGCCGCAAAAAACCCAAATACGATATTGAGTTGCTGAATGGAAACGAGTTTTCCTCTATTGGAAGCATTGGCTATTTCTGCAATGTAGGTTGGCGCTAATACAAGAGCCGACCCAAAGGCCAATCCTCCTATCATTCGGGCGATGTAAAGCATTTCGTAAGAAGTTGCTAAGGCAGATAGTAGCGCAGAAATTGCGTAAGCAAAGGCCACATAAAGCAGTATTTTTTTTCTTCCTAAATGGTCGCTTAATTTTCCAGCAACCAGCATGGCAATCATGGCGGCAAAGGAAGGTGAACTTACTACCCAACCGATTTGAGCATCGGTAAGGTTCCACTCGGGACCTACATAGGAAACAACTCCTGAAATAATCCCTGCATCAAATCCAAACAAAAAGCCTCCTAAAGAGACTACAAAAGCAATGAAAATACTTTTTTTAGACATCAATATCCTTTTTGATTTTATAAAGATAAAGATATTGTGACTACTATCTACTATGGGATTGTGTCAAATCACGGGTACAAGTACGTATTATAAAGAAAGTAAACGTTTCCTGTAAAGAAAAAAATGTGTAAAAAATTACTGATAGACTCGAATGTAGTCAATTTCCATAACGTCTTCCGTAAAGGCGGGGTCTACAACGCCTCCCAATGTGCCTCCCATAGCAACATTGAGCAAGATAAAGAATGGATCGTTAAAGGGTTGTGTATTGCTGGTATTCATTGAAAAATAGTTTGTTTCGTCAATATAGATCTTGATATGATTTATGGTCCAATCAACCGAATAAATATGCCAATCAGAATCTACGTTACTAACCGTTTGATTCGTTCCGTAACTAGCTGGACTGTAATTGTCTCCGGATGGATATAACCCATTTCCGTTCCAATGACAGGTACCTAACACTTTTGATTTGTCTTGACCGCTTTGCTCCATAATATCAATTTCTCCGCAGTAGGGCCAACCAATAGAGGAAAAAGAACTCCCTAACATCCATATCGCAGGCCATGTTCCTTGACTTTTGGGAAGCTTGGCGCGAACTTCAACTTTTCCATACATAAATTCGTAACGGTCTTCAGTATTCATTCTGCCAGAAGTATATTGAAACCCTTCACTTTGTTTTTTAGCTGTAATTTTCAAAGTCCCATTAGAAACTTCAATATTTTCTGCTTTATAAAATTGTTTTTCTTGATTTCCCCATCCACCAGATCCATTACCCGTTTGGATATTCCAGGTACTGCTGTCAGGAGCTCCATCAACATCAAACTCTTCTGACCACACCAATACATCGTTGTTTCCAGAACCTTGTATTTTGGTTGGATCATCAATCGGTTGACTAGAGTCGTCGTCAGATGAACTGTTGCTGGAACAAGAAATTAAAAAAAGTGCACTGAATAATGAGAGGTATAAAAATAGTGTTTTCATGCTGCTATATTATGGGTAAAAAAAAACACGGCCTTTGGTTGGAAGACCGTGTTTATATATTTGTAAAATTAATTATTCAGTCTCTGTTACAACGATATTAGTAATCGTTACAGGAGTATCACGTTCAACTATATATATAATTAACGATGAAAAAGTGTTTGCTCCTTGAGAAGGAATAGTAAAAGTATAATCTGCTAAGGCAGTTGTATTAATTTCTATGTCTGTAGTGTCATATGCTGGATCTACATCTGGATGAGGATTGTATTCAAACCTAAATTTGATATTTGCAGTTGTTGCTGCAGAGGCTTTAAAGGTAATTGTACCTCCATTAGGAAACTCAAATGGATAGACCGAAGATGTTAAATTTGCAAATCCTCCCCAAGGTTCAGCTGCTGCTGGAAATGTAAAGACACTATCCACAAGAGTTGTGTTTCCAAAGGCATCCCATAAATCAAGTACCACAGGACCTTCTGGCTCTACAACTTCTTTGGTGTCTGTTATGGAGAGATTATCAAAATAATAATCAGTCGCAGCTTCATTGGTTACTCCAAAGCCAGCAATAATAACAAATCTAGCATAGGTGCCAGACTTGTCCCAAGTTTTGTCTGGAATATTGAAAACCAACGTTTCCCATCCAGTTCCCACAGTTTCTACGATAATGTCACCTGTATCTTTTTTACCCTCAGTTCCAGCTGCGAGTTGGTCTTCTAATTTGATTAAAACTTTATGACCCGGTCCCGGAGAGTGAAAATCAACTGCAATCGCTTCTTTTCCTTCAGGAAACGTAATTGTTTCCGCAAGATTGAAAAACATTCCCGCCCATGATGCTACTCCAACAGGTTCGCTGATATGAACAACTTTGTCAGAAGTATTACCTGTTGTATCAGGATTGTCTGCATAAGCAACCTCAATTTTAGGGTTACCTCCTTCTCCTGCTCCAAAACGTCCCCAATTTCCTAACAGATTGGCCTCAAGATTTTCATTCTCTAAGGAAAAACTAGGGCCTGTTTCTTCGAAAGTAATTGTTCCTAGGTTGATGTCTGGATCGATTTCTAAAAATGTAATCGGGTCGTCTGTACCGTCGCCAGGATTGTCAACCACTGGGTCTGTGGCATCGTCATCACTATCACAGGCTGTAAAAAAAGTTACAGCAAGTAATGCTAATAATAAGAAATTCTTTGTTTTCATTGTGTTTAAAATTTAATAGTTAATAATTATAGTTTTAATTGTAAAATAAGTAATGCACTAATTAGCATATCCCTCGTTTTGAGGGTAACCCGCTCCCAGTAAGTCAAGAACCCCTTGAGGAATGGGTAAATTATTCATATGAGGCTTATAAACATCCAAAGGATTGACATGAGCTCTTTCGTAATACTCGTTCAGTAATGGAGCATTCATGTGATCCATCAAATAATCAAAAAGAAGTCCTTTTCGCTTTAGGGCATACCAGCGTTGTCCCTCAAAAGCAAGCTCTCTAGCTCTTTCTTCAAAAATGTTTTCAATAGTAGCTGATGCAGCATCTGGTATTCCAGCTCTCGTCCGAACGGCATTTAAGTATGTTAATGCTTTGGCTGAATTTCCGGCTTCAAGGTGTGCCTCTGCTCCTATTAAATAGGTTTCGGCCAGTCTGTAAACCATCACATTTTTGAAATGCATACGATCTGTAGGATCAATGGCATCGTCCAAAAACTTAATCACACCAGGACTTTGTCTTTTGAAATAGGTAATAAACTCATCATCGGCGGCAACATTTTCATAAGCATCTAAGACATCTCCAATATTTTTACCCGCTGGCAGTGATTTTTCATCATTATACTTATATTCAAAAATGTAATAATTCCCTTTGCGCTTATCGTCTGGGTTTTCGTTTAGAAGATTCACGATGTAAGGGTTCATGGTTAAAAATCCATATCCATCACCTCCGTTTTCAACAGATTGTTTCAGCCCTGGAGCTGCAGAATAATGAGATACTGTTTGCCAGTTCATTTGATGCCAAGCTCCTCCTCCAATGGTACTTTTTTCAAAGTTCACTGCAAATAGTGTTTCTGAATGGGTCAATTCTCCGGCAAAAACTTCTTCAGCAGTAACAAGAGCATAGGGTCCATCATCGATTATACTATCCACAATCTCTGCCGCTGCAGCATATTTGTTGTCCCACATTTCAACTTTGGCTCTAAGGTGATCTACTGCACCTTTGGTCCATCGTCCAAACTGAACATCGGTGTAAGCGAGATTATCGCTAGCGTATTTAAGATCTTCTCTGATCAATGTAAAGATCTCTTCTGGTGTTGAAATTTCAGAGGGTCTATCAAAAGCAGTTTCCGGGGTGGTAGCATCGGTTTTGATATAGATGTTTTTGAATAATCTATAGAGCGTGAAATAGGCGTGGGCTCTGAAAGTACGTGCTTCAGCAAGGCTCTTTTCCAAAGCTTTATCTCCATTTCCTGCCTCAATGATTTGGTTACCGCCTTCTATAATAGCATTGGTAATATCAATAATCTTGTAGTTATGTCCCCAAAAGTAACCGAAGGCTGCTTCTGTTCCATAATCTCCTCCAAGACCACAGCCCCAAAAACAATTACTGAACAAAGAAATTTCTCCATCTACCCCTGCTGCTAAATCACTTTTGGCTTGAAGTATCAGGGGAATTGCCCCATTGAACCAATCTCTCTGATATGGATCACGATTTAGTGAATATAATCCAACAACTGCGTTGGCAATTCCTTCAGAACTTGAATAAAGAAAATCGACAGAATTGTCTGATAGTAATTCATCCTTTAAGAAGTCCTCTTGATAGCAAGAACTGGCTAGCACCAAGGTAAGGGTCATTAATATGTTTCGAAATTTTATCATTGTATGGGATTTTTTAAAATGTTACCTTTAATCCAAGTGTCATATTGAGCGTTTCTGGAAACACCCCAGATCTAAGATCCTGTTCAGGTGAATACGACAAGAAATCGGTAATGGTAAATAAATTGGTTCCTGTAAAATAAAGTCGTCCAGATTTGGTGTTCAAATATTGGTTTATGCGATCGCCAAAATTGTAACCTACTGTAACCGTTCTCAAACGAATATAAGAAGCGTCCTGTGCTGCAAAAGAATTCAAATGTTTTAACCAAGCAGCAGTCGCATTGGCTTTTGGCCAAGAGGTCGAAGGGTTTGCATCTGTGTAGTATGAAACTTTTGGTCCATTAACGGAAGCTTTCCAAAACTCCCCGTTTGCCAATACAGAATTGATACGCGTTGCGCCTTGAACAGTATACCAGTCCATAAACAAATCAAATTTTTTGTAGCGAAACGTAGCGTTCAAAGAGCCGTACCAATCTGGATCAGCATTGACAAAAACATTGTCTTCAATATCAATAATTCCATCGTTATTTTGATCAACAACCCTAATGTGTCCTGGTTTTGCACCAATCTCTGGAGTTATAGAACTTCCTGACTCAAAGTCGGCTTCTTGATAGATTCCTGCGTATTCAGGCTGCCAAAGACTGTTGATTGATTGTCCGATAGACAGTCTTCTTCCGTTACTTTCTGTAATATCAATAAAGTACTCTTCTCCTGTTTCTGTATCAATCTGAGTTTCTCCTGTTAACGCTATAATTTCATTCTTGTTTGTTGACCAGTTGATCCCAAAATCAAAGGAAATATTATCCGTGTTAATAACCGAATTGTTGAGGGTTACTTCAAAACCAGTGTTTTGCAATTCTCCAACATTAAAACGAGTAACGTCGTATCCCGTAGAGGATGCTAACTGACGATCAAGCAAAAGGTCTGTTGTATTGGATTTGTAATATTCAAGTGTTCCGCGAACTTTACTGGCAAATAAAGCAAAGTCAACCCCTGCATTAAGTGTTGTTGTAGTTTCCCACTTCAAGGATGGATTTCTCAATCGTGAGGAAGCAGATGAACCACTTACAGTAGTAGTTCCAAAAGTATATGGATTGTATTGTGCTACTCCTAAGGACTCTAAAGGATTGATTCCTTGATTTCCTGTAGAACCATAACTTAATCGAACTTTTAGTTGATCTATGTAGTCCAAGTTTAAGTCTTTTTCCGCCTTATAGGCTGCAGATATTGCAGGAAAATAACCCCATTTGTTTTCTTCTGAAAAAACAGAAGCCCCATCAGCTCGCGTTGTAACTTCAAATAGATATTTGTCTAAAAGAGAATAACGTACTCTTCCCATAAAAGACAAAACTCGTCTTCGTGATATATCTCTACTATTGTTAAGCAGTTCTGAAGCTAGTCCGTTATATCCTAATGCATTGTTTACAAAATCGGATTTGTCAAGTTGATTGAATTTAAAGTTTTGCTCGTCATAAGCATGCACTCCTGTAAAATCTAGTTTGTGAGTGTCGTTGTCGAGAATATCGTAGTTGAAAATATGCTCCAGCAATACTTGTTTGTACTGAGTGTCGATAAGAACTCCAATACCATTATTGCCTTCATCTCCCGCAGAGTGATTGGACGAACGATACGTGCCTTGGTCTGTATTTCGATTTCTGTAGAATGTTTTTAACGAATATGAAAACTTTGGCGTAAAATCATAGTTGAATCGCAAACTTATATCCGTTAGGTTGGTCTCTGTTTCATCAACAGATTCTCTTTGATCCCAAAGTGGGTTAATCGATGAAGCGTTTTCTTCACCCAAAAAATATTTTACAAGATTGCCTTCATCGTCATAAGGCTTTGCAATTGGACTCAAGTTGGCTAAAAAAAGTCCGCCAGTTTCTCTGTTTTGATTGGCATTTTGAATGTTAATGATAGCGTCTAAACTAAGCTTATCGGTAAGCTTTTGACTGTAATTGAGTTTGAATTGAAGTCGGTCAAATCCTGAATTAGGAATAATACCGTCTTGAGTAAAGTAATTCAAACTGGAGTAAACACTCGACCTCGAAGTCCCAGAAGAATAACTCATCGAATGACTTGTTAGTAGTGCGTCTGTAAGCGCCAAGTCTTCCCAATCAACGTAGTTGTTATTCTCTATAAGGTCAAGTTCTATACTGTTCCAAACATAATTTGCAGGAGGATTTTGAACTCCAAACCTAGCTCGGAATGCATCCAATCTGTAATCGTAAAATTCTTTTCCTTTGTAAACATCAAAATTTCGTGTTAATTTTTGAATAGTAGCATATCCAGCATAATTGAAACTTGAATATCCGTCTCGTGCTTTTTTGGTGG
>ERZ807291.9650-NODE-9650-length-10390-cov-5.188389_pt1 | contig 10390 bp, 6 predicted proteins | sample MGYA00521257_ERZ807291 | MGnify/ENA primary metagenome ERZ807291 (study PRJEB31413, sample SAMN03169783) | marine metagenome | biome: Marine; feature: Water; material: Subsurface seawater | place: North Sea | collected 2011-04-28 | depth 1 m m ... | reverse complement strand
CGTTAGATTTTGAGGTTATACTTTATGTCGACAGGCATAGTTTAGATGGAATTAGGCAAGTAAATAATGAAGAAACAGATCACGCCCAGATAAACAACAACTTCAACTATAAGAGACATCTGCGAATACAGGCAGACTTAAAAGCCAAAAAGTAACACTGCTCTCAAAGGGTTTTTCAATTTCTGGGTCGTATAATGATTGAATTGAGGTCCCCTTTACAGATGTTCAAGTTTGCCTGACAACGCCGATGCGCCAATTTTGTAGTTAGATTTGGATGGCGGAATGTCGCTTGGTTTTACTTTTTAGATTATAATGTAGTTTTAAATTTGTGATCGGTTTTACTCGAACATTAGACAAAAGTGTTGGCGTATTCAGCGCGTATTACTTTGCTAAGCACCTACTCCCCATACCGCGAATAACGATTGTATTGCATTACTACTTAAATGGTATCAAGATGGGACTCAATAAATTAAAAATCGAGGCAAAAAGTTGGTCCAATTTGTAGAAAATGCACCAGTTGCTTCCGATTTTATGGAAACAGCCAGAAGTTTTGGAAACTATGACTTGGCATTGTCTTTAGCTGACCTGTTGGACAACAGCATATCAGCTGGCGCATCTAAAATAAATATAAGCGTGCTATTTGATGGAGCATTTTCTTCATTAAAAATTCTGGATAATGGCGAAGGTATGCGGCCTCAAGAGTTGCAAGAGGCTATGCGCATGGCGAGCCAAAATCCAAAAAATGAGCGTTCTAAAGACGATCTTGGAAGATTTGGCCTTGGCTTAAAGACTGCTTCTTTTTCGCAAGCCTCCTGTTTGACAGTTTGCACACGAAAGGGGGGTGTACTGTCAGGAGCGGAATGGGATTTAGATGACATAGAAAACTGGAAAATGAAAGTTTTTGATGAATTTGAAATAACTCAAAAAATTGATGCCCTAAACACTTCAGATACTTTCACGCTCGTCATTTGGTCCAAATTAAATAGGCTCTTAGAGAATTTTTCCGTATCTGAGGACGAATTTAATCAATTGATTGTGGATGCTTGCGATCAATTGAGTTTGATATACCACCGCTTCCTTAGTGGAGAAGTACCTTTTCTAAAGGAAAAATTGGAAATTTCTATAAATGGTAGATTATTGGAGCCTCAAGATCCGTTTTTGACTAATCATCCCGCGACCCAAAAACTTCATCAGGAAGAAGAGAAAATCGGTTCGTCATCTATAAAAATAACTCCGTATATTCTACCCCATTTTTCGAAATTAAGGGGAGATGATAGCGAAAGATTAGCTGGAAAGGAGGGTTATTTAAGAAATCAAGGATTTTACGTTTACAGAAATTATAGACTTATAATTAAAGGAACCTGGTTTAAAATAATCCCACACGGAGAACTGACGAAGTTAGCTAGAGTTATGGTAGATATTCCTAATTCAATTGATGAAGAGTGGAAAATTACAGTTGATAAATCCGAAGCACAAATTCCGGCTATGGTTAGAAAACGATTAAAGCAATTAACTGAGAAAATATCGTTAGGCTCAAATAAGGTTTATACAAAAAAAGGTGTGAGACTTAACAAGACTGAAGTCGTATCTATTTGGAATGAAGTAAGGCAAAAAGGCTCGACGCGTTTCAAATTAAACCGTGGTCACCCGTTTATACAGGCATTATTGAACGAAAACTTTGAATTTGACCGGTCAAAATTAAATAATGTTATTTCGCTAATCGAGGATGGTTTGCCCATAAATGATATCCATCGAGCGTTGTCCGACAATCCAGAAAAAGTCCAACAGCAATTCACAGAAATTGAACCAATTGTTGAGTTAGCAAGGAATTTTATAAACGATGAAAAAGCGCATGGTGCCAATACAGACGAGATAAAGATGCAATTACTTAAAGTATATCCTTTCAACCAATTTTACGAAGGTTTATTAGATATATTTGAAAGGGAGGGACTTTTCATTGATTGATAATAAACTTGTCGCCATCGCTCGTGGTTTTGTGGAGCTCAAAGCCGTAAATCAGGAGATTACCAGTGAATTAGTACGTTCAATTTTAAAAGATTGCAGTAAATCATTAGGCATAGATAGTGACAGCAGTGAATTTGAAGAATTAGCAAAAGTTATAGAAACACAATTGGACATAAAGCAAAGCTTGGGACATTCAATTGCCAATCAAGGTTTTACTAAGTGGTGGGAAGAACGAAAAAATGATGGGTTAGATCTTCATTATTGGAATAGGCTAAATCAATATCTTTTCCATAAAGGTGATATTCCACCCAAAGTGATAAACGTTTTGGATCAAACAACCGATGAAATATTAGATTATGCGGGCGATCCTATCACTGAAGGCAGTTGGCGCCGTCGTGGAATGGTAATTGGGCATGTTCAATCTGGAAAAACTTCAAACTACTCCGCGGTTATTTGCAAAGCAGCAGACGCAGGTTATAAAGTTATTATACTATTGGCGGGAATAACTAATTCTCTGAGAAAGCAGACACAAGAACGGATAAACGAAGCTTTTATCGGCAAACATGCCTCTGAATTACATAATGTACAGCAACAAGTTATAGGTGCTGCATTACACTCTAGTGGTAAGGCAAAGCATCCAGATTTTGGGACCACGAATGCGAGAGATTTTATATTGTCTTCAGCTGTTGCTCAAGCGGGCCATCAGATGCAAAATAAAACGCAACCAATTATTTTCGTTTGCAAAAAAAATGTTTCAACACTGCGTAATCTTGATAAATATTTTAAAAATGAATTTAGTGATCACACCGGCGATCTCCCGTTGCTGTTAATTGACGATGAGGCCGATAATGCGTCAATAAATACAAATGCAACTCAGGAAACAATCACTGCTATCAACAGAAATATTAGATCTTTATTATCAAGATTCTCAAAATCCTCTTATATAGGGTATACGGCAACACCGTTCGCCAATATTTTTATTGATCCTAATTCATCAGATGAGATGCAAAATGATGACCTTTTCCCATCTGACTTTATAAAATCATTGGACGCACCTACTAATTATGTTGGTCCCGATCGGGTCTTTGGTGCTGACGCTGATTTAGCGGAAAAGATGCTAATAAAGATTTCAGATCATGAAGACTTATTGCCAACAAATCATAAAAGTCATCACATCGTTCCAATTTTGCCTGATAGCTTAAAAAAAGCGATCCAAGTTTTCATTTTAACGAAAGCGATAAGAGTGTGTCGAGGAGATGGAAGTAAACATTGCACAATGATGATAAACGTTTCTAGATTTAACGCTGTACAGCAACAGTTGGATGGAATGGTTTATGAATATGTTACTAAATTAAAAAATGATATTTTTCTAAATTCTACAAAAAGCACAGGTAATTCCAGCAAATTTGTCTTAGAGTTGAAGGCAACGTTTGATGCTGAAATTGGCAACCATCTGGATGACAAGTTGACTTGGCCAGATGTGTATAAAAACCTGTACCGTGCTGTGTCTGCTACAGTGGTTAAGCAGGTTAATATGACTGGTAAGCCGCTAGATTACGAAGAGTATTCGCACGATGGTTTGACAGTAATTGCCATCGGCGGCCTAGCATTATCTCGTGGGCTGACGTTGGAAGGTTTGACCGTAAGTTATGTATTGCGAAATGCTGCGGCATCCGACACGTTGATGCAAATGGGCCGGTGGTTCGGATATAGAAATAATTATGAGGATCTTTGCAAATTATTCACAACAGTGTCTTCAATCAACTATTATCAGGAAGTAACGAAATCAATTTCGGAGCTCCGAGAAGAAATAAAGTTGATGGAGAGTTATGGCGCTACTCCTAATGAATTTGGCTTAAAGGTCCGAGAAAGTCCTGAATCTATTAGGATTACTGCCGCCAACAAAATGAGGTCAGCTGAAAAAATTACGCTTTCAATCGGTTACGCTGGCAAAACTATAGAGGGGCATACACTACGTCCTGAAATAGACAACGCTGGAAATTTTGCTCATGTAAATTCGTTTTTAACTGAATTAGATGAGCCGCACAGCCCGAAAGACATTCACTGTCCTAACGTTGTTTTTTGGTCAAACATAAGCAAAAAAAGCATTCTAAAATTTTTGAAAGGTTTTAAAGTTTCACCGATGTCTAAAGAGCTATTCGTAAGGCCCAAAGATAACAGTTCTTTGGCGAGCGAATATATACAATGGGCATCCTCTGATTTTAGTTTGTGGGATGTATGCATAAATAACCCTGCTTCTCAAAATGATGGAAAAAAATCAATTAATTTTAATGAAAAAAAATTGGAACTTAGAATAAGGCACGCAGGAGAAAAATTAGATAACAGAACTTACAAGATTACAAAAAACCGGCGAGTTGGTTCGGGTGGAGACTCAGCTATTGGCTTGCTAAAAACGGTCAAATCACAGTTAGATGCTTCTTCTTCAGCAGCAAGTGATAGCTTATATAACCAGTACAGAAATAACAAAAAACCATTACTAAATATATACTTGATGAACTGTATGTATGATAATCCCGAAACAGGTGAAAAGGTTTTTGAGGATAATGTTGTAACATACTCAATTTCTTTTCCAAGCGAAGTAACACAACGGCAAATAAAGAGAGAGTACCAGGCAAACGTAGTTTACCAAGAATTAGAGTTGGACCTTGGAAAAGGTTCTAGCTCGCATATAGAGGAAGAAGTCGAAAGTCTGATAAATGAATAAAAGTGTTTTGCCCTGGGATGCAATTTGTAAACCGTCAACCAAGAATACCATAAATAAAAGGCGAGTTGATACAAATCTTACTCGAGACATTTGGTGGACCAAAAACGATAACGGTCAAGTCGGTTTGCAAATTCAGTTTGAAGTTAAAATTAACAAAGCTGTTAAAGTTGAAACTTTTGATGACTGCCAAGCAAGTTTTGATAATAATTTAAGCCATTTCATTCTGAAGCATTTCATGTTGTCGAGCGGAAATATTGAAGTATTTTATGGTTTATCATTGGATATCATTAAGTGTATTGAAGCATATAAACTAAAAAGTAATGAAGAAATCATCGAACTTTTATTTTCTAGGGTAAAAAAATGGCAAACCTTGTTTGCTAGATCTAAACAACCATTTAATGAAAATCAGCAACTTGGTTTGTTGGGTGAATTGACCTTCATGAACGATACACTTCTAAAAACGATGGACTATAAAAAAGTTTTACAAGTTTGGAGAGGGCCAATACCAGAGCCCCAGGATTTTGTTTCGTCGAAGTGGGGTGTGGAGGTTAAGGCTCAATGGGCAACATCAGAGCCAGTAGTATCTATTAATTCCTTAAATCAACTTGATGTTTTGAACGGTGAAATTGTTATAAGTCATAGGAACTTTAAGCCCTATGTTGGCGAGGACAAAAAATTCCTCTCCTTGCGCAATCAAATTGATGCGCTACTGGAAAAAATCGATGGTGATAACTTTTACACTCAGATTTTGTTTGGTTTATTAAGCAATATAGGTTGTGATTACAGTGCTCCTTACTGTGAAAAAGAATACGTGCTCCACCAAAAAAAATATTATTTGGTTACAGACTCTTTTCCGTGTTTGATGCGAAGTAAGATACCAAACGCGGTTGTTAGTGCAAATTATAAGCTTGATTTGAAGTCACTAATTTCTTTTGAAATTGATAACGACAACCTTGAAAGGATACTAATTTCATGAGCGACTTTAAAAATTATTTTCAAATATTACGAGATGAAATAACAATACAATCGGTAGCAACTGGCGAGTTCCGGCATCATGTTTTTTTTGAATATTGCGCAGAGTTGCTAGAGGAAAATGGAGATGTTACGCATCTAGACGCAGCTTTTTTGGACAGGACAGATTTAGACGCTAAAAACAAATTTAAGCTCAACGGCTATTTTTATGACGATCAAAACGAATATTACAATTTTGTAATTGCTATCTCTGACTATAATGAAACAGAGGTGCCGAATTCATTTAACACACTAGATCTACAAAATATTTTTAAATACGCAGACCGCTTTATGAATCTGTGTCAAAACTCAAACTATCTAAACGCAATAGACGAAACCTCTGATGGCTTTCCTGTCGTGTTTACGTTGACACAAAATTTCAAAAAAATCACAAATGTGAAAGTGATCTACATAACTAACAATATCTTTACTGGGAGAATTAAAGAACTCAAGACCGCAGAAATTATGGGAAAGAAAGTTTCCTATCAGCTCTGTGATTTGAAACGCTTACGAGATATTGAAAGCTCTCGAAGTGGGCATGAACCAATTAAAATAGACATTAAAGAATTTAGTCCGGAGCCTATAATGGCGCTGAAAGCTTCACTAAATTCGGAGGAATATGAGTCTTATCTCTTAGCGCTACCTGGTTCGGTGCTAGCTAATATCTATGAAGAATTTGGAGCTCGGCTCTTAGAACAAAATGTCAGAACTTTTTTACAGGCTCGAGGCAATGTTAACAAAGGGATAATAGAAACTGCTAGAAAAAAGCCTGAGATGTTCTTTGCTTATAATAATGGCTTGACTGCAACGGCTTCGTCTGTGGATGCGACCAAAAGCGATGAAGGTTTACAGGTCAATGTGATAGAGAATTTGCAGATTGTGAACGGAGGTCAAACGACAGCTTCTTTAGTATACGCTAAATTGAAGGATGATTGTGATTTATCAGGTGTTTTCGTTCAGATGAAATTATCGGTAATAAAACCAGACAAAATCGCCGCGATTGTTCCTAAAATTTCTGAATATGCAAATACTCAAAATAAAGTAAACGCTGCCGACTTTTTCGCAAGCCATCCATTTCAAGTGAATTTCAAGGAAATGTGTGAGACAATTTCAATACCGCTAAAAGAGGGCGCTATATCGCAGTCTTATTGGTTTTATGAACGATCACGTGGTCAATATCGGGATGCTACAGCATATGCCACGGAAGCTGAAAAAAAGACATTCTCTCTCAAGTACCCAAAAGCACAATTGATATTAAAAACAGAGTTAGCGCGATATTATCTAAGTTTTGAGCAATCCCCTGATGTTGTTGCCAAAGGTGCTACTGCCGCTTTTTTAAATTTTGCCTCTCTAATTGGAACCCCTGATACGTATCAAAAAACAAGGGATGAATATGGAGAAGCCTGGTTCCGTGATACTATCGCGAAGGTGATACTTTTTAGGGCATTAGACAAGATTATCCTAAATGCAGATTGGTATGAAGGTGGTGGAACTAAGGCTGCAGTTACGACCTATACCATAGCTTGGATAGCTCATTGGGCAAAAGAAAACTTTAGTGCCCAATTGCACTTGGAACCAGTGTGGAAGGCACAAAAAATAACCGATGATTTTCAGAAAATTTTTGAAGTAGTGGCTAAAAAAATGAATACGGCCTTGCAGGAAACTGCTCCTGACCATGTTAAAAGTGTTCCGCAGTGGGCGAAGAGAAAAGGTTGTTGGGATAAAATTAAAAAAATTGATTTAAGTATATCAGAAAAGCTTTTTGAAAGTATTATTATTGACAAACAGTTATCTAAAGATTTAAAAAATTCCGATAAAAAGGAAGCTCGCCGGTACAATGCGGTTCGAGATTATGTACAAATAGTTTTAATTCAACCAGAAGTTTGGGAGCGTATTGAACAAGCGATCCAGCTTAAAAAAATCAAGAGCTCTCCTTTAAAGTCTCAGGCGTTAAGAAAGGTTACAGGTCGGCGTCAAACACCAACTGAAGCTGATGGTGAAAAATTATATGAGTTATTGCAAGAAGCTAAAACAAAAATTGATTTAGATGAATTTGATTTAAAAATATAAGCTTTCTTAAGGCTCGTCATTGATAGAGGAAACATAGGCTTTTTTGTAAAGAGGCCTGAATAAGTGCATCAAAATTTCTATTTCAAGGCTTGGTAAAACTGTTCGTTTTCCGAGAAGATCTACTTGCTTCATGAAAGACCTAAAGCTTTCGCGATTATACTCATTGCCCTCGTCAAAAGCTTCTTTCGATATTTTGATTATACTTGCGAGTACGTTCAGTGAGTTGGCCGAAGAATTTCGCTCTAACAGGCTGGATCGGTAGTCGCTGTTGAAAAATAGAATTTCCAAAACTTGCTCTATTGAAGTTTCAGGGACTCTCTCAGCAATCTGTGCCATCCACCAAAGCCTAGAGATAGCATTGTCACGAATTCTATTACGATTGGTTTTCGCAAACCAATGTTCATTTACATGGTTTTTGGGTGTCTTAGCTCGTGATAGCGGCCACCTGCTTTTTGTGTAATCGGAAAATGTCGTAAAACACAGTGTTGTCCAAAGTCGCTCATCAGTAGCTCGTGCAGGATTAAGGCCAGAAATGATGGATTTAATAGCAATACAGTTATCAGTATCCTTATTGGTTTCTTGTGTTATGCCCGCAGGCAATAAAAGTTTTCCTTGGATTTTTATGTCAGCATTGAAAGAAACAAACTGAAGATTGAGATCATCAACCAAATCGGCAAAATCTTTCTCGACTAACTCGGGCGTTTTTGTGACCGCTACTCTTAGGGCCTCTATACTGCTGGTTGATAGGACGTTCATTTTGCACCTTTTAATTTTAATATTTTTTCAATGCCAACATTTTGTACTAGTTGTTGAGCAATTAAATTAATTTCATTAAAATCAGCTTCGATTGGTAATGAAATTTTCATTTCACCAATTTTGTTTGTTAAAGCCCTTGCCCACTGTTGATTTTCTGCTTCTTCGTTCACAATCAGTTCCTCAACAGCCACATAAATACAATCCTTGTAGATCGACATTGCTAAATAAGGCTGAATTCCGGAGTCTTCTCCAATTTCTGTCCAAAGCGATCTTAAACTCTCGCCCATTGAAATATATAAATATTTAGGAGTGGGGTCGATACTGTAAAGCATGGGTGGGAGGTTATCGTCAGTACGGATTTTGACCAGTGTGTCTATCGCTAATTGATTAAATTCGACATATTGAACAACCGGTATATCCGAAGCAAGTATATCGCCTGGGAAAAGGTCAAAACCTTGCTGTTCATATTCTGAATTGAAATCTACACTTTTGAAATTATTGATCTTTTTTTGAGCAATAATCATTGGAGTGAAAGAGACCTTGCCGTGTAATTCTGTAGCGTCCAGATAAATAGTTCCTCTTGGCTCCAATGAGATAACCCTTCTGTATAATGTTTCAGGGCAGTTGATCTCTAGCGAATATTTTGCATTTCCCTCCTCTATTTCATTAACAATTTCATCTACTGACAGCATGCAGCGATAATTTAGCTCTATTTGATCATCTTCTGAGAGGTGTTCACTGAACTTCAATACACACTCAAAAGCCCCGTCAATATAGTCATTACCAGAATCAGCTGGCGTCAATAGTGGATAAGGAAAAGATTGAGAATTAAATTTCATTTAGTTTCGCTTCTAATACAAATGAGTTTGCAGGATTTAAAAACTCAATCTCTAAACTGTGCCGTCGCCCAGCCTCAACTGAAACTTTTAAAGCAACAGTGTCCTGCTTAGTTGCGATTAGTGGAAGGACCTCCGATCCATGTTCTCCAACCGCATAAATAGACAAATTATAGTCCCCACTCACGTCTGCATCGAAATATACCTTGGCTTTTTTACTATTTTTATCAGAATGATTAATCCTAAGGTTGCTTACCGTTACAGTTTTACTTCCATTTTTTCCACTTTCTTTGGATGGGGTTCCTTCAATTTTAAGTTTTCCGTCATCATCTGCAATCGACCCGCCTTTTGTTTTAACTTTTCCTAATCCAACTCGGCTACCACGACCAAAATTATCCTCAATAACTTCAAGTTCCAGGCCTCTCCCACGATCTTTTATTGATGGCCTGTTTGTTGTTGCTGGTAATAACTTTAGTTTCTGACCCCTCTCAGTTTTTAGATCAGAATTCGAAATTTCGTCAGTTACTTCGTTGAACAAAAAAGAAAGAGTTTTTAAATCTTCTTCCTCAAAAATATCCAAAGCAGCATGGCCAGAAATTACTTCTCGAATTTTGTTCGCAAATAATTTGTACCTTCGCTGCGCTTCTTTTCTGGCTGAACCAATTTTTATTCGATCAAATTCGAAATTGTCATGGGTTGGGTTTTCGAGTGTTTTTAGGAGTTCCGATCCTTTAGTACCTTGAACGCAAATGAATAGATCAAAATTTTTGACACCTTTGAATCGCTCAAGTTGGATAGGTTTTCTTGTCACGAGCATTCCGCTACTTCTTGCAATACCTACCGTCCTCCAATTTACATCTTCATTTACTCGCATCCACCAGAGAATTTTTCCAAAATTTAAGATTTCTTGTGCATTATGATGAGTGTGCTCAATGATTGTTTTAGCAGATTCAAAACATTCTTTAATGTGGACAACGTCAATTTCGTCTTGTTCGGAATCGACTAATTTCAAGCACTCATAAAATGT
>ERZ807291.9646-NODE-9646-length-10392-cov-3.938183_pt1 | contig 10392 bp, 16 predicted proteins | sample MGYA00521257_ERZ807291 | MGnify/ENA primary metagenome ERZ807291 (study PRJEB31413, sample SAMN03169783) | marine metagenome | biome: Marine; feature: Water; material: Subsurface seawater | place: North Sea | collected 2011-04-28 | depth 1 m m ... | reverse complement strand
CGACTGGTGCTGGAGTAAAATGGAGAGTTATGGGTTGATAGCCTTATAAGTCAAAAAAGTAAATGCAAACGATAATTTTGCATCTCAAGAATACGCACTAGCGGCGTAGTTCTGATAGGGTTTTCGGTGAGTTCCTAGTAACAGAATACTCACCAACTTAACCGTTAAGGAGAAGAAGTATGTGGAAGACACCTACAATAAAAGAAATAGCAGTTGGTTTAGAAATCAATTGTTATGCGTGTGCTGAAATATAAGGTACAATACTATTGTGGGGGCCTAAAAATCCCCACACATATAATGGAGTTATAATGAATTTACCAACACCTAAAATAGATTTAGGAACACCCAAAGTGTTCTCACTAGAAATAGAACGAATCGCAAAAGAAAAAGAAATAACACACATGGACGCAGTATTATTATACTGCAAAGATAATCAAATAGAACCAGAAAAAGTATCAAGTCTAATAACCAAAGGTCTAAAAGAAAAAATAGAAGCAAACGCAAGAGAGTTGAACTTCTTACCTAAAGTTGCGAGTTTACCGATATGAGATATGAATTAAAAGTTAAAGCTGGGTCATACAAACACAACAATTTATTTTTACTATTTGTTAAAGTAATTACTCACCGATTAGGTCATTTAATCAAAGACGGAAAATACATGGACTAATGCAACCTGTTGATGTTTATATTATGTACTGTGCGTTGAAAGCACATTTTGGAAAGGGTGATTATGATTATATTAAATATGGTGGTAAATCGTCTGCAACAAGAGATTCGTTCTGGAAGAGAACAGACAGAATATTCTTTGTTAAGATTTCAAGAAAATATAAAAGAAAAGAAGTTATATTAGATTACCTAGTTTCTAATTTTGTACATAATACAAAAGGGTGGCTAGGTGATTTTAATGATGACAATTATGTTGAATGGAAAAAGAGAACACAGAGTATGAGTTATAATTTTAAACAAGAGTTAGAACAAATAGGTGAATCAAATATACTTGGTATAAAAGATGGACAACACCCATTGTTACTCAAAGAGTATTTGGGTAAAAGAGTGTCCATAGAAACACTAGTTATATTAGATGACATAAGTAACTTTACAAAAAAATGGAACAAAGAATTAAAAAATGATGTGGTATGGCCTAAAGTAAAAAAACTTATAAAAGATTACAAAAAATTCTTGACATATGACAAGAAGAAGTGTACTATAATACTTAATGATTTTATTAACCAATTTTATTCGTGAGGAAAAATTATGAAGAATAGAAGTGAAAACTTTTTTGAATATAAATGTTCAAAACAAAAAGACCGAATCAAACAACTTGAAAGAGAGTGTGCTGATTTGCAAGTGAAAAATCAAGAACTTGCAGAGAGATGTAAAAAACTTGCATCTAGAGTTCCAGAGTGGCCTAAAGGTTTTAGACCTAAAAGAAAAACTCCATTTAGGAGAGCTGGTGAAACTTCGTCAACTTGATATGGAACTATTCGGTGGGTGCAACTACTCTTGTAGTATGTGCCCACAAGGTTCTGAAAAGGGAAGAGAACCAGAGTTTAAGAAAGCTCTGTCTTGGTCTAATTTTCTAAAGATTATTGATGACGCAGAATCACATGGTGTAGAATCAATAAGTCTTCATGGTGGTGGTGAGCCTACCTTGAATAAGTATTTTATACCTGCTATAAAGTATATTAAAAAAAGAGGTATTCAATGTACATCATTAAGTAATGGTTATAATTTAAATGATTACCTTATTGATAATATAATAGATAGTGGGATTGATATATTTAAAATATCTGTTGTAGGTTATGATGAACAAACATATGAAAAGATGATGAGTAAAAATGCATTTAAATATGTGCGTGAGAACGTAAAGAATTTAGTAAGACAAACTAAAGGTTCTAATACTAGAGTGCAATCACAGCATCTTATATTAGACCCAGAGAAGAAAGATTACGAAGTAGAACAGTTAAGAAAAAATTGGATTGACTACACAGGTATAGATGCAGAGATATGGTTGATGCACAATTGGAGTGGTACATACGAAGGTAAGTATGAAAGAAGTAAAGAAGACAGACGTGGTTGTGGTAGACCATTTCAACCTATGTTACAAGTAAGAGCTGGTGGGTTAGGTAAACATCAAGGTGCTGTAGTTGCGTGTTGTATGGTATTAGGTAATGATGCGTCTGCAACATTAGGACACTTAGATGACCAGACAATAGAAGAAGTATATAATGGTGATAAGTATAAAGAGTTACGAGATGCACACAGAGAAGAACGATTTGATGACATACCCTATTGCAAAGATTGTGACCAATTATATCACGTTCCAGAAAGTTTAGTCTGGACAAATATGAAAAACAGAAAATACAAACAATCAAAAGTTTTAGATACACTAGAGATACAATGAATTTAAATTATAAAGATATACCTTTTCCATATTTCTATGGCTCACTTGATAAAGAAATGTACCAATATGCACATAAACTTTGGTCAACAGATGAGGAATCAAAATCATATAATTTATCTAAGAACCGTTCTAATACAGACATAACAGATAAGAATCTTATCAATTATCTTACAAAGGTAGGTGCAGAAGTAAAGGCTCTATCAGATAACTTTGGTATCTTTGAGAAGTATTATCCTAAACTAAAAAAGAAAATACACTGTAATGATTTAAACTTTACATACTCTGAAAATCCAATTACAGATAAAGGATATCCATTGCGTGACTGGCATCTAGATTTAGGTAATAAGATAGTGACTGGTTTGTGGTATTTTAAACACCCAAAAGAACAAGATGATGGTGGTAATTTAATTCTTGGTAATCCACACACTGGAGAAGAAGAAGTATTTTACTATGGTGCAAACAAGATTATACTCTTTCCAAATACACCAGATAGTTGGCATAAAATTACTGCAAGAAAACCAACTAAATATCCTAGAAGATTTATTTGTTTAGAGATTAAAACAACTAAAGTAAGACTACACAGTTATCAAGCTGTAAAAGGTAAAGATACAATGAAAACATTTGATGTGAGGAATTATTATGTCTAAAAATGCAATCGTATATGGTAATGGTAAATCTAGATTAGAATGGGATTTATCTAAAAAATTTAATGACACAGAAACTTGGGGTTGTAATCGTATCTACGAAGAAGGTGTAGAACTTGACAATCTAGTTTGTGTCGATTATATCAGACAACACGAAGTATATAAGTCTGGATACGCATTTAAAAATAAGTGTTGGTTTCTAGACTGGCACATACAAGATAACCTTGATTTACTAGAGAGCTCTACAAACAGTTCAGAACTCATAGACTTAATCAAACAAGGTGTACCAGAAGAATATATCTTTGAGAACGAAAGAAAAGAAAGTAACAAAGTTGTCATTCGTGGTAAGTTACCTAAACTACAATTCACAGACCCAGAGTTAGACCAATATAAAAATAGTCCAAAGATTATGAGAGATGTGGGTGTCTATATTACTTGGGTACAAGATGATATGGTAAATGATATACCAAGTTTTAAAGGTCGTAATGCTGGTGGAACTGCAATGTGGTTAGCTTGTGAACAAGGTGCAGAAAATGTTTATATGATGGGATTTGATTTGTCTGTGTTAGATAAACCTTTGAGTCACCTATATCCAGAAAGTACACACCTACCTAACACTGCAGCTGCAAGTGGGTTCGACAGTATCAACTGGCAAACACAAAACAAGAAAGTGTTTAGAAAGTTTCCAAAGGTAAATTTTTATTGGGTAACAAAGTCTATAGAAGAACAGTTACTTGTAGATAAATTTGATATGTGTAAGAATGTAACTTTTTTAACTTATAAGGATATAGATGTATGGAAGTAATTATTTTTGGTAATGGTGAATCGAGAAATCAATTTGAAGCACTACAATTTATGGGTGACTTTACCACTTGGGGTTGTAACGCAATCTATCGTGATATAAAGGTAGATAATCTCGTATCGGTAGATTACGGAATGCAACAAGAGATAGAATGCTCTGGATATGCAAGAGATAATGTATGTCATTTTACAGACTGGAGTGTTATACCAAATGCAGATGATATGTTGTTAGACACCATGAAGATGAACTTTGAACCACACATGATACATGAAACACTAAGAACAGATAGAACAGATTGTGTCATACAAGGTAAAGACCCAAAGACAGCTGAAAATAATATCAAGGAAGCACTTGACAAGAACCCAGATTTAGATTACAATGACTTAAAGTTAAAAGCAGAAAAAGATGTAGGTTTATACATCACTTGGGTTACGAAGAACAAGATAAGGAATGTAGAGTTCCCTCGTGAATGGTGTGCTGGTGCGACTGCAATGCACCTTGCGTGTCAAGAGGGTGCAACAAAGGTATATATGTTAGGATTTGATTTATCCAGTTATGACAGTCCACTAAATAACATATACAAGGGAAGTAAGAATTATCTTCCTGAATATGCGAAAGGGTTCAATCCAGTAAACTGGAATTTGCAACTAGGAGCTGTCTTCGGAGAGTTCAAAGATGTAGAATTTATCTGGGTAAGTCCTGTCCACACTATTTTAGATAAGGTGAGGACAAAATTTAAGAATGTAGATTTTTTAACATACGAAGAAATATACAAAACCATACGATAACATAAGGAGAATATAATGTCGTTAGATAAATTAAAGTCGACTAATAATCTTGACAAGCTACTCAGTGCAGTCAAGAAAGACGAAAAAGACCCAACCGAAAAAAAGTCCTATGTAGATGAAAGACTATGGAAACCTGAACTAGATGTATCTGGTAATGGTTACGCAGTCCTTAGATTTCTACCAGCAATCGAAGGTGAAGACTTGCCTTGGACTAAATTATGGAGTCACGCATTTCAAGGGCCTACAGGTCAATGGTTTATTGAGAACTCATTAACAACCTTGAAACAAAAAGACCCTGTATCAGAGTATAACAGTTCTTTGTGGAACTCTGGTGTGGAAAGTGACAAGGAGATTGCAAGGAAACAAAAGAGAAAGTTACAGTATTACTCAAACATCTATGTTGTAAGTGACTCTAAGAACCCACACAATGAGGGTAAAGTTTTCTTGTTTAGATATGGTAAGAAGATATTTGACAAACTTATGGCTGCAATGCAACCTGAGTTCGAAGATGAATCACCTATCAATCCTTTTGATTTTTGGAAGGGTGCAAACTTTAAGTTGAAGATTAGAAAGGTTGACGGTTATTGGAACTATGATAAGTCAGAGTTTGAAAAACCATCTGCAATTCTAGATGACGATAGTACGATTGAAAGAATTTGGAAAGAACAGTATTCACTGGCAGACTTCACTGCACCAAGTAATTTCAAATCATATGATGAACTTAAGACTAGGTTAGATGCAGTTCTATCTGGTAAACAAGTGGTAAGTAATCAAACAGTTGTTGATGATGCCGTTGTTGCACCAAAGGTAGATACAAAACCTGTTGAAAGTAAACAAGGTGAAGAAGAAGATACTATGGACTACTTCAACAAACTTGCAAATGCGTAGTTAATTAGAAAACGCAATATCATTGTGTAATGGATTTTTGTGAGCAATCTCTTTTGCGAAATTGTTCACAACTTCCTGTTTCACATCATTTGAATTATCTTGACTAATATTATTAACAACAGTGGTTTCACCACCACCACTTTTATTCAATGCATTATCATTTATTTCTTGATTTCTACTATGTGCAATTTCAAAATGTTTTTGAAGTGCAGCAGTAACAGCTGCATCTATTTGTTCTTGAGTTGCATCTTTTTTAATTAAATCTTTACCAAACTGTAGTATTTTACTACCAAACTCTTTGACCTTCTCTTTAGTAGGGATTGCATCTAAAACTCTATTTTTTAAATTTGTACCAAAGTTTTTAAGTTTTTCAGACACCTCTTCAAAAGAAGGAAGTTCAAAGCCAGTTATGTCTTCAAACTTAGTAATCATACTATCTTTTAATGATGAAAACTTATCACCTAGTTCAGTTAACTTACCCTTTAGACCCTCTGCAAACCCAGCCATCTTTTCTTTAAGTTCATCTTTTGTTGGTAACATTTCTTTGAATGCAGTAAACTTTTCACCTATCTTATCACCTATACCACCAAAGAATTTTGATACACCCTCTGGAGTTCCCATACCTAATGTAAGAATACCAACTGCACCACCCACTAATGCTGCCTTTGCAATATCCATTTTAGTTGCAGTTTCATCTTCTGCTTTTTTCATACCAGCTTTAACACCACCAATGACACCTGTAATACCTGTCATAATTGCAAGACCGATAGGGCCAGTTGCAATTGCAGCTGCACGACCAAGACCAACAAGTGCTCCTCTTGTACCAATATTTGCTAGGGGCCCTAATTTACTACCAAGTCCAGTAATTGCACTACCTGCTGATTTAACACCACTGACAATTCCACTACCTGCTGCTCGAAGACCACTTGGTATTGCTCTAACACCACTACTAATTCTACCTCCAAGATTCATTTTTTGAAATGGGGAAAAAAATCGTGATAATCTAGTTGAAGGTTTATTCATCTTGGGGTCAAGCTTAGGGCCTACAATCCTATTTGCAATTTGTTTTGGGTTTTGACCAAGAAAAGTTCTTATTGTTTTAAAACCTTTACTTATAATACCAGTTGGTAAAGACAGAAGTAAAAATCTTAAAGTTCTTAATGGACTTGTGAGTGCAATGATTACTCCAGCAAGAAGACCAATTTTTGCAATTTTTGGCCCCAACTCTTCTAAATTTGTGTTGACATTAAAAGTTTTCTTCATAAAATCATCAAATGCTTTACCAGCACCTTCTATTTTAAGAATTATAAAATCTAATGCACCTAACAATTTGATAAAAGATTCTGATTGTAAAAATTGTACTAAACCAAACAATCCTAAAAATTTTAGGAGAGTACCACCTTTACCATCAAAAAGTTTTCCTAACTTATCAAAATATCCTCCAATTTTTTTCTCAATACCAAACAAACCTTCTATAAACTTTTGTTCCTTTGCTTCTTCTTTTTTTTTAATAGATTGTTGTTGTGATTGTGTAGGTTGTCCTTCACTTATTGCAATGACACTATTCAATATTTCTTTTAATACGGTAGAGTCTTCTTCAGTTTGTTTATTAAGTTTTTTTACCTCATCATCTGTTTGGTCTATTCCTTTTTTCTCAGTGTATGATTGGTCATCTCTTTGCAATCTACTTGCGTTAAGTATCTCACCAAGATTTTGTTTTATGGAAGAACCAAGAGATGGGTCTTTATTACCTCGTTCAATAAGAGCATTTGTTTTTTGTAATTCACCGATTACACCTTGTAATAAAGTTTCAGTAGACATTATTTTTTCTTCTTATCTGAATATGCGTTTGCACCAAAGAAACCCATGACGATAGCTGCAACTGAAACAAAATATGTTGCGGCCATATCACCAAGTATTTTTCCTGCTTGTTCCAAACCAATTAAATTTGCAAGTACCACTGCAAAGGGATATAGTAACATACCAAGTAAAGAGAACCAAGCCATCTTACGCATTGCATCTCTACGAGCATCTGCATCTTCTAGTTCTTTTCTTTTAAATTCCAAATCCATCTCCATTTCTTCTTGTGAAATGTGTCCATCACCATTTAAGTCTTTCTTCGCAACCTCATTATCAACTGTTTTGGTTATTTTGTCTGCCATGTGACTATCCTCTCATTTTTTGGTTTTCCTTCTCAATCCTTTCATTCTCTTTTTTAATCCACTCTGATAATAATGCGACATATATTTCTCTCTCATAAGGAATCATGTCTTCAAGTTCTCTCAAACTATATTTATGGTGTTGCATTAACGAAAAATTAGTTTTATAATAATTAGTTAGACTCTCGTGTGAGAGTCCTATTCTAAAAAATTTGAGAGGCCCTCCACAACCACCTCACCTTTGACATTTGTGTTAGGATTAGTAACTTTAATAACATGACGTAATTTTGGCATTGTATCAAAGAAATCCATAATTGATTGTAGTTGGTCATTTGTCATAGAGTCGATAAACTCATTCAATTCACCTTCATTCATGTCAACCCTGTTGTAAATTTTTTCTCCATGATGTATTTCATGCACACACTTGTTTAAAATACTAAACACCATAGACGCATTACCAGCTGAATTTAAGATTCCTTTGATATCATTCAATAATGGATATCTTAAAAAAAGTTTAATATCATTTGATACCTGTATTTCATTTGTGTGATTTGCAGTCATCTGTACATTTACTTCCTGAAGATTTATTTTAACTGACACTCGTGTTTTATTATCATCAGGACAAGTGATTTGTAATTCAGCATTTTCTCCTATAGATTTTGCACGAATTTGTAAAAATATATACTCAATGTCAAATAGAGGTGCTTTAAGAGGGTCTACTTTTCCAAAAGTACACGCTTTAACTAATTCTCCTACTGCGTTTGCAATATCACCTTCATCTTTTGCATCTTGTGCCATGAGTAATATTTTTTGTTCTCTTACAAGAAATGGTCTATAGTTTATTTTTTCATTTGTTGATGGTAACACCAATTGATATTTTGGTGTTTCTAATTTTGGTAAAGCCATTATATTATCCTTATAATCTAGTTAATACCTTTGGTATTTTACTTCTTATTTCTCTCTCAACTCCATTTAATACTACGTCACCTATTCTATTTAGTAGTGGTTTTGGTAGGTCAGCCTCATCTGTTAAATTTTTAAAGTATCTATACTTAAATGTTACACTTACTTTCTGTATCTCTGTTGCTGGTGCATATGACAATGATTGTTCTGCAACCGTTGATGGAAAACACTCAAGTATTTTCACACCAAATCTTTTTTTATTATTTTCATCTAATTGATGTATATCCATTGAACCGACATATTTATCATAATACTCCATTGCAAAAGTTCTATTATCAAAAGAAAGTCTTTGCCATGTTTCAAAAAAGGTTCTCTCTCTCATATCAGTAGAACACTGAAACACACCTGTTATATCACCATAGGTGTAACCTGTTACAACATCTTTTAGTGGGCCATATAGATTGACATCAGGAGTTGTATCTAAAGTTCTGCCTGGAAAAGAAATAGACTCACAACGTAAACTTGTCTGTCTAGTTATACCCTCACTTGTTTTTTGGGGCATTAGTATTGACATGATGTTTGTGTCTGTACCTACAGGTGAACCACCCACACCACTTGGAGGGTGAAGTGTTACTTCGTACCTAGAAGGTTTTGCATATCCATCATCATTACGAAAACCACTGAGTATCTCATTCATTACACCATACGCAGTTCCTTCTATAAGTCCACCTAAATTAAATTTTGCCATTAAATCATTTTCCTTGAATCTTTATACACTTCTGATTGACTACCCTTCTTAAATCTCTGAACAGGTAGTAGAGTTGCAACTGTAAACTCATCTGCATCTACCCTACGAAATCTTGATTTAACTTTACCAGCAAGATATCTTTTTATTGTTGGTCTAATAAGTCTTACTCTTTTTAACGCAGTATAATTTACATTTAATTTTGTAGACTCATCAAACTTTGTGTTGTTACTAAAATCTACAACTCTATCTAATAATTTCATTCTCAATGGTATTGGTAGATAATGAAAGTTTAATCCTAGAAATCCATCATTGTAATTTTCTAGTGGTAATACCAATGGAAACGTATCATAATATGGTAACTTCTTTTTTAATTTTGGGTCATAGATAAACATATTTAATCTACCAAAGAATGGATTGGTTGCTTGTTTACCATCTCTAATTAGGTCTAGTGATTTAGGTGTACCAAACTCTGCGATTTTACTTCTATACCAATCAGTTGACTTTGGTCTACCTTTTGCAGCCTTAACTACACTTTGTATATACTTACTTGGAACTGCCATCTAACTTCTCTCTATTTAATAAATGTTCTTCTTCTATAGATTCCTTAGACTGTCCATGATACTCTACTGCGTAGTGATTGTCAACCATAAATTCATTAAGTATTACCATTCTATCAAGATGTGGTTCGTGTACTTTGAACTTACCAAGTACTCTTCCAAATTTACCTGTTTTATCTTTTTCTGTAATAAGTGTCTGCATAGAACCAATAGGCATCAAAGTTAGAACTAACTTTTTGGCCATTAGACCATACTTTTTTTCTTCTAAATCTCTGGTTCTACTTTCTGGTGTGTCTATACCATATAACCTAATACGTTCTTTGTGTAACCACACACCAAAGCCCAAGTCGATATCTACATCAACTGTGTCGCCGTCTACTATGTTTATTAGTTTTGCTCTGTACTCGTACATGTTATGCTCCTGTTATAGGAGTATTTATTAACGAGGATAGCCTTTGAATGCTACAACTGGGCTTTGTGTATTCACTGCATCTGGTTC
>ERZ807291.9644-NODE-9644-length-10394-cov-12.960054_pt1 | contig 10394 bp, 4 predicted proteins | sample MGYA00521257_ERZ807291 | MGnify/ENA primary metagenome ERZ807291 (study PRJEB31413, sample SAMN03169783) | marine metagenome | biome: Marine; feature: Water; material: Subsurface seawater | place: North Sea | collected 2011-04-28 | depth 1 m m ... | reverse complement strand
AGCGATACTTTGGAGTTCAAAATTGACTCTATCGTGCATGAAGGAATTCAAAAAAGGGCATTTCCTGGGGCGCAGGTGTTGATTTACAAACACGATAGTATCCGCTTTAACAAAAGCTATGGGTTTCACACCTATGATTCTCTCGTTAGGGTAGAAAACCACCATCTGTATGACCTCGCTTCAGTAACCAAAATTTTGGCCAGTACCTTGGCTTTTATGAAATTATATGAAAGGTATAAAATTGACTTGGATCAAAAGGTAGCTGGTTTTATTCCAATGATCAAAAACACCAATAAGAAAAACTCCACGTTCCGAGAAATCTTAGGCCATCAGGCAGGTTGGTTACCCTATATTGAGCATCAAAACACTGTAAGAAGAAAGAGTGGGAAATTAAAGTCCAGAACTCTTTCCTCAAAACAAAGCAAACGCTATCCCGACCCCCTTTCCGACTCCCTATTCATACACCGGAAATACGAAAAGAAAATAATGCGAAGGATCAAAAAGACTCCCGTCGAAAACATAGGGGATTATCGTTACTCCGGCCTATGGTTCTTTCTTTTACCCGATATGGTTGAACGCATAAGTGGTCAGTCTTTTGATCAATTTTTGGACACGCATTACTATGCCCCTATGGGAATCGAAAGATTGACTTTCAATCCCAGTTTTAAGTATTCCAAAGAAGAGATTGTTCCCACCGAAAAAGATTCCTTATTTAGAAAAACATTGGTACATGGTTGGGTGCACGATGAGGCCGCAGGTCTGATGGGTGGCGTTTCGGGAAATGCCGGACTGTTTGCCAATGCAACTTCGTTGGCAAAACTCTTAAAAATGCTCCTTAACAAAGGTCAGTATGAAGGAAAACAATATTTAAAACCTGAGACCACTGCACTTTTTACAGCCCGTGCTTATCCAGAAACAGAAAATCGCCGTGGATTAGGTTTTGATAAACCTACACTTGATACCATTCCCTCTGAACGTTATCCTTCGGAAAAATCCTCCCCAGAAAGTTTTGGTCATAGTGGATTTACAGGAAATTTGGTTTGGGTAGATCCAGTTCATGAGTGTTTTATGATTTTTCTGTCCAACAGAGTATATCCCACCCGAGAACAAAAAAACCTCTACCGCTTGAGTATAAGAGGTAGTATTTTGGATATTGCTATTGAAGAAGAATAGCTTTTTAGACCCTTACCTCTCTATTGCCGGAATGATCCATACCCTGTTCTCTTTCTAGCTCCACCATTTTTTTGGGTCTAAAATTCAGTATAAATGCCCTGCGATGCCCAGAAGTAGAATTTCCGCGACTGTAATGCAGTGTATGTCCGTGGTGAATGGCACAAGAACCCGGTTTTAGTGGAACTGCCTTACTTTCTTCCTCTGAGCCGATACACTGAAGCGCTCCTTTGCCCAGGGGCTGATGGTGTTCCCTCAAGGGCAATTTGTGAGATTTTGGCGTGTACCACATACAGCCGTTTTCAAGGGTAGCCTCATCGATGGCGAACCAGATACTTAAAGCCCTTTTATCGGGCATATCTATCCAGTAGGCTGCATCTTGATGCCAAGGGGTGGGTTGATTCGTATGGGGAGCCTTGTTGATGAGCATATCAAAATCCAATACCATATCCTCTCCCAGTAATTGTTTGGCAATTTGCAGACCCTTTTGATGCATAGCCCGATCGAGTAAAAGGGGATACACCCTTGAGGGGAGCATAATTTGGGTAATGTATTCCACATTTTGGTCCTCAGCTCCAGAGAGATCGGATCGCAAACCTGCGGTATCAAATTCATTGTTGATGAATGCATCGTAAGTTTTGTAGTAAAACTCCATTTCATCACTGTTGAGTAGATTTTTAACAGCCAAAAATCCCTCAGTTTCAAAAGAAGATATTTGATTGAAAGTAATCATGTAATTTTAGTTGAATTTATAGATCACAGGACTGTCATTATTTCTACTAAAAATCAGGTGTTCCCCTCCGTTGGCCAGAGAGATTTTTTGGATGTCTCTTACCTCTCCCGATACCATCAAACCAGACGCTGATGCCTCCAAGTTTGTAAATCCGCCGGAACCATCCCCCAAAAGGCAGATCCCTTTAATCGCATCATAGTGACCAAATTTTACACGAGAGGCCGTAAAATTTCCTCCCATAATGACATCTAGATTTCCATCTTGATTAAAGTCTCCAGTGGTCATTCCATATATGGGTGAAAACTGAGTCTCTATAGGCAAGGCCGTTATTTTGAATTGACCATTGCCTAAATTCTCCATATAACTCGTTTCAAAGGTTTTGGCGTATAGAACCTTAGAGCCTTCTAATTCCTCGGGGGTAAAGACTTGGTCAATGGTCAAATCGGCGTATTCTTTGTACTTGACAAATCTATTTTTCAAAATGGTCAATTGCTGCTGAATATCGTCCTTGGAGAATACGGGGTAATTTTTACCTTCATCATAACAAGATAGAATGGGATCAACAGAACCATTTTTATCATAATCTTTTGCATAGATGCTAATGGGATGCTCTAGGGAAGTTTTTAGCTGTGAGTTCAGTCCAAAATTTCCAGCCACATAGTCCATATCACCGTCTTGATCGAAATCACCTGAGGTAATGGTATTCCACCATCCATTGGAATCTTTGAAACCAACCTCTTCGGTAATGTTTTTAAAAACCCCATTTTGATTTTCAAATAATGTAATGGGCATCCACTCCCCAACCAGCATTAGATCCAATTGGTTGTCCCCATTGAAGTCTGTCCAAAGGGCATCTGATACCATTCCTATATTTTGTAATCCATTTGCACTGCTTTGGGTAACGTCTTTAAAAACTCCTTTACCATTATTATTAAGCAAATAGCTTTTGGGTGCATAGGGGTACTCATTGGGTAAAATTCTTCCTGCTACAAAGATATCTTGATCGCCATCATTGTCATAATCTGCGGCTTTTACGACAGATCCACTAGAAGTAAAATCAGGTAAATTGTTTTCTGATTTGACAAAATTTCCATTTCCACGGTTGATATAAAGTCGGTCTTTAAGGGCAGGATCTGTTTTTTCAAATTCATTTCCACCACTGACCACATATAGATCCATATCCCTATCCCCATCGGCATCAAAAAATAAGGCTCCCATATCCTCGGAAGCGGCATCTGGTTCTAAATCAATTTTTTTGGATTTGACAAAGCCCCCCGAACGTGTTTGAAGGAAAATCCCACCAACGGTTCCCTTTGCACCCCCGATAAAAGCATCCTCTAGTCCATCACCGTTGACATCGCCAACAGCCAATTTGGGTCCTAAAGTTGAGAGCATATGCGGGAGCATGATCTCCCTTTTAAAATCGTTGTAGTTGTTTTCTTTATGAGTAAAGTCAATTGCTTTTACTTCCTCAAAAAGTTTGGTCTTGGAGGCATTGTTTCTATTGACGTCAAGTTTGGCGTCCTTCTGAAATAAAGTTAATTTTTGATTGGGTTGAACTGCTGTTATGATCTGTTTTTTTTGATTGGGCCACACCACTTCCACCTGGTCAATCGTCTTCGACTTACCGATTCCAAAATTGAGGTTGAGATCTACAGAGGACTGATATCCCCTAGTATTCAATAGTTCTTGAGTTTGGGTCATTTCGCCCGCAGTTATCTTCACTTTGGCACCTATACCCATTGTGTTTTTTCCCAATCCCTTTAGAGCAATTTTCAAATAATTATTTTGTGAAAATTTTTCCGAATTATTTCTATAAATAAATGCTTTTTCGTCAATATTGTTGACCACTAAATCCATATCTCCATCATTGTCCAAATCAACATAAGCAGCTCCATTAGAGAGGGTTTTCTGGTCGATCCCCCAGTCTTTGTTCATTTTGGTAAAAGTCAAATTCCCATTGTTTTTGTAGGTATAGTTTTCCTCCACGGTAGAAGGCATTTTTTGTATTAGCTCGGTAAGTTTTGTTTTTTGTTTAGTCCTTCGTTCATTTAGTTTTTCCTGTACAATATAATTCATGAAATCCATATTGGTATAATCTTTTCGATAACCATTGGAGATAAAAAGGTCTTTGTAGCCATCATTGTCAAGATCAGTAAACAGCGAGGCCCAACTCCAATCCGTATTGGATACTCCAGAGAATTGGCCTATTTCAGAAAAGTAATTTCCTCCTCGGTTCAATTGTAGCATATTTCTCATGGTCTGATGATAGAAGCCATTTCTATCGAGGTGACTTAATTTTTCAAAATTATCGGGGCCAGAAGTCATTTTAATTCTGTGATTCCCTTCAGGAAGCATATCCAGTGTCATAATATCTGTAAGACCATCATTGTTGATGTCTGCTATGTCTGATCCCATTGAGTAAAGTGAAACATGACCGATATAATCTTCTAAATTTTCTGAAAATGTACCGTCTGTGTTGTTTAGATAGAGATAATCCTGCTCATTGTAGTCATTCGAAATGTATAAGTCCAACCATCCATCGTTATTTATATCCGAGATGGCTATACCCAAACCAAAACCAAGAATATTGGAAATCAATCCAGATTGATCACTTACATTGACGAACTTTCCATTGTCGTTTCTCATCAGTTTATCTGAGTATGCTTTGTTTTTTTGTTTTTTATGGTGTCTTGAAATTTTCCCCAATCCAGCGTATTCTTGAGTGGAATGGTTTAGAATATAGAGGTCTAAATCTCCATCTCTATCATAATCAAAAAAGGCTCCTTGTGTGGTATATCCAGAATCATCTACACCAAACTCTTTGGCTTTTTCTGTAAAGGTTAAATCACCATTATTGATAAAGAGCAAATTTTTCCTTTTACTGGGACTTTTTGCTGCCGATCGGCAGACATAGATATCTAAAAGGCCATCTCCATTGACATCGGCCATGGTTGTTCCTGTATTCCACAATCCTTCGGCAAAAACTCCTGCTCGCTGTGCAATTTCTTTAAATTTAAAATTCCCCTGATTAAGATATAACCTACTGCCTACCATATTTCCAGTAAAATAGATATCAGAAAGGCCATCATTGTTAATGTCCCCAATGGCGACTCCTCCTCCATTGTACAAATATCCGTAATTAAGTACATTGAATTGTTCGGTTTCTTGTAGGGGATTTATAAAGTTTATACCAGTAACACTAGACGGCATCAGGGTAAACATTTTATCCGCAGAGGGAGTACAAGAAAGAAAAACAGTACACGATAGATAAAACAGTTTTTTAAATAATGAGATGGGTTTCATAGTCGATTTTTTTAACAAAGTAAAAGATAAATGTAATTTATTAAAAAAACAAAAGCCTGTAAGATTACAGGCTTTTATTCAATTACTTATTAAGGAATAGATCCTAGAAGTTTGATCCTCCAGTATCCCACCAAAGTCTTGTACTGATCTTGTCCTCACCATCTAGAGCAGAAACTCCAGAAGCATATCCCGAAGCATTATTGGTTTGCTCTTTAGAGGGGAAAGGCAGTCGCTTCATAAAATCATCCGCAGCAATAATACCAAAAGTTGCGTTACTATCATTCTTATAGTTATAGGGAAGTTTAGGATAGCCTGTCCTTCTATGATCGGCCCATGGTTCAACGGAATTAGTAAAACCGGCAATCCACTTTTGAGTAATGATCTTTTCAAGTTTTTCTTCATTAGTACCTGCTTCATTCCAGGCTACTGTAGCAGTAATTCTTGAAGTAAAGTCATTTACAGCTCCTGTTTCAACTATATCATCATAGTCAAATGGAGTTCCTGAATTGTTAGCCAAATAGGCATCAACTCCACCAGCACCCCAAAATGCGAAAGATTGTTTTACCCCCTCTTCATAATGAGCTTGGGCTGTCAAAGGTGTTGACCAACCTCTAAGATTGCCCTCTGCCAACATCAAGTGAACTTCGGCAGCATCAAGAAGTTTTCTTGATGTTGCATCCTTAAAACTAATATTGATCTTGGAATAAGGTAAGTGAAGATCTTTGGATGCATTAAAACCACCATTTCGAATCCCTTTGTATGGAAAAGTAGGGTGATCTGGAACCAAAGCGGCATCTGTTACAGGAGCCCAGTATTTATCTGCTCTTGGATCGTCATATCCTCCCAAAATGGATTCCATAGATGCACTCATACGTGTATCACCCCATGGGTATGCTATAGTGTACTCATGAAATATTTCTCCATAAAGATCAAGTATCATGTTATCTGCATTGGTAGTGATAAGCCCACCTGCATCATTGATGGCTTTTTCTGCTTGAGTTTTGGCCAATGCAGGGGCAACATTTGAAATTCTGATGGCCAATTGCAAACGAAGAGAATTAGCAAACTTAATCCAATGTGGAACGCTTCCATTATAGGTTTTGTCAAAATCCTTGAAACCTGTATAGCTTTTGTTAGCGGTAAAAGCAGACACAATTTGGTCTAGGTCAGAAAACAAATTATTGTATAAGGTTTCTTCAGAGTCATAAGCTACATCTCCAGTTGTTCCATAGTTGGAGTAAATCAGTGGACCATAATAGGTCGTACACCTTGAAATTCCAATAACCTGAATAAGCTTGGCCCATTGTACAAACATATCATATCCACCCTCTTCAGCGATTTGGATCACTTGAGATGAAGGAGACATAATGCTATTATAAGTCTTGTCCCACAACTGGTTGATCCATACCGGAGCGTAAGTTGTGTTATTAACTCCCGCAACGAAAGTAGACGGGGTAGCAAAATGTCTGACCCATGAATCGGCAGCCAAATTATATGTTGTTTGATGTTTTCCTCCCAAAAATGCATTCAACATGGTAGGAAAGTATGCTCCAATGTGATTAAAGTTTTGCTCTAATGACACATCAGTTATTTGAATAGGATTGGTATTCAATTCCGCAAAATCGTCAGTACAAGAATTGAGGGAAACCAGTCCAATTATAAATAGAATATAAATTATTTTTTTATTCATCAGTTAGTTATTTAAAATGTTAGTCTTAAGTTCATACCAAAAGTACGAGTGGAGGGAAGATTAAAGTTGTCTAATCCCTGCGAGTTTCTGTTGGTACTCATTGCCAATTCAGGATCATATGGTGCCTCTGCACTATACAATAGATTGTTACCAATTACAGAAATAGTGGCACTCTCTAGAGGAATTCCAATCGATGAAGTATCAATATTGTATGAAAATGATAATTGAGTAAGTCTTATATTAGTTCTATCATAGACGTAAGGTTCTCCAATTCCGTTACGATCTCCAATAGCTGTAAACCAGGCCTTGGGATCGACTGTGGTAACTGCATTACCGTTTTCGTCAACAGCATTTACATTTACTCCACCATTATCTCTGGCTTGTCCAGATCTTAAAGATACCCCTGCACCGTCTAACATAGCTTCTGTTTGAGAGAAGACTTCCCCACCAAACTTACCATTAATGATAAAGCCGGCCGAAAATTTGTCGCCGAAGGTGAAATTGTTAGACCAACCAATGGCAAAGTCTGGATCTGTATTACCGGCGTATTCATAACCCGCAGATCTTACTGGCTTTCCACCCGACAACAAAATCCTGCCTTGTCCATCTCTTTGAAACCTGTAGGTGTCAAAATCTCCAATTGAGCCACCGGCTTTAAATCGAGATTGGAAACCTTCAGAATTTCCAGTTGTCAGATTATCAAGATCTGGGTGAATTGATACAACCTCATTGGTGTTTTTGGTATAATTCAAAATGGAAGTCCAAGTAAGGTTCTCCTTTTCAATTATATTTCCTCTGATACTCAATTCAACTCCTTTATTAACGATCTCTCCGGCATTAACATAATATTTTGTGTAACCTGAACCGGAAGGAGCGTTTAGAGATAAAAACTGATCAGTGGACTTGATATTATAAACCGCCAAATCCAAACCTATTTTGTTGTTCATAAACCTAATATCTAAACCAAATTCAGTAGTTTCGATCATCTCAGGTTTTAGCTCAGTAAAGGGTTTTTGAGTATTTCTTACAACCCCGCCAGATGCATTAACAGTGTTGGCAGGATTAATTCTGTTAAATGGAACCTCGTTACCCACAGTGGCTGCAGATGCTCTTATTTTTGCAAAACTGATGATCTCTGGTAAAGTTACCATCTGAGAAATAATAGCAGATAAACCATAAGAAGGATAGAAATAAGACTCATTTCCAGTCATGGCCAATGTAGAAGCATAGTCATTTCTTCCTGAGACATCTAAGAAAATAAAGTCTTTATAACCCAAGACAAAGTTTCCAAACAAAGCTTGCTTTTCTATTCTACTTGACAATGTAGATAGAACTTGAATGTTGGTTGCATAATTCTGGAAATTAAATTCATTGGCATAAAAAAGGCCATCAGTTCCATTGTTGGCACTTACACCTTCACCAAAGTTGGTTCGCTGTAAAGAAGCTCCTAATATAGCTGTTAGGCTGATATCTTCAGAAATTTGGTCGTTAAACGATAGTATCCCATCTGTGTAGAATAGATCATCAACGAATCTATTGTAAACATATCTACCATTGGAACCAACGTTGGTCGTGTTGGAGCCAGCTGAATCCCGTTGTTCGCTTTTCCTATCAGTAAAGTCATAACTTGCTCTTGCTTGGAATGATAGTTTATCCGTTATTTGATATTCCAACTTTAAACTTGAAATGGCTCTTCTTACTCTATCCTCCCTTGGCTGTTTGTTCAAGATCCAATATGGATTGGATTGGTGGTGATCCTCTACAAACCAATTTTGAGTCATCACATTTGAAGCGGCATCTAGAATTGCATAATTATTTTGGAAACTGCTAAAATCTCTTTCTCTAGGGAAGAAATATAGCCCAGTGAGTGGATTCAAATAATATCCTGCAGGTCCACGATTATCTGTCGTTTCATCTGTTAGAATAATATTAGATGAAATGGTCATCTTGTCATCTAAAAATTTGGTGGATTGCTTAAATGATAAATTATTTTTTTGGTATTTGAAATTTGGAACTATACCATTTGAAGTTGAATTATAATAAGAAAAATAAGCCTTTGTCTTTTCATTTCCTCCACTTACCGAGACAGAATTAATGTAATTGGATCCTGTTTGGAAAAAATCTTCAACAAAATCGGAGTCATAATTTCCAGTGGTTGGAGACCAACTTTCTTTAGCTCCCCCGACAGCACCATAATTGTACTGTAATTCAGGAAGTTTCACAATATTCTCAAATGTAATTCCAGAATTCACAGTTACTTTAGTATCTCCTTCTTCACCTGATTTAGTGGTGATCAGAATTACACCGTTAGCTCCTTGGCTTCCATAAAGAACCGAAGCATTAGCTCCTTTTAAAATGTTGATACTTTCAATATCATCAGGGTTGATTTGAGAAAGTCCATCTCCTGAATCAACTCCAGACCACATTCCTGGTTGACTACCTCTATTGTTAACCATGGGGACACCATCAATTACAATTAAGGGTTGACTATCTCCAGTTAGAGATTTATTACCCCTGAGGACGATTCTAGTTGATCCACCAGCACCTGAAGAACTTTTTCTGATTTCGACACCTGCAGCTCTACCATTTAAACTATTAGCAAAATTCATATCACGAGCTTGTGTAAGATCTTCAGAACTAACAGATTGACTTGCATAAGTAAGTGTTTTTTCGCTTCTTTTGATGCCTAATGCAGTTACAACAATCTCGTCAAGTGCATTACCCTCTACAAGGGATACGTTGTAATCTGCATCAGCATTAACAACGATCTTTTGAGATTCGTAACCTACAAAGCTGATCTCTATGGTGAGACCATCGGCCGCAGAAATAGAGTAATTACCATCAAAATCGGACGTTGCTCCATCATTTGTCTCAAGGACTACGATTGTTGCACCAGGTAATGGCACACCATCCTCATCTGTTACTATACCAGTAATAGCTTTTTGCGCAAATAACACTCCTGAAAATAAAATGCAGAAACTTAAAAACGCGTTTTTAATTAATTTTTGTTTCATAATAAATTTTAGTTGGTTTGTAAAAATTTAATAATTCTAGTTTGAATTAGAATTGATAAATATAGTGAATAAGTTTATAAATTATAATTTTATGTTAATTTTTTGAAAATATTTTAATTATATCATAATAATGTGGGAAGATCAAAACTTCATTCATCCCCATAATCTTTATTTTATTATAGTAAATTGGTGTTTATTTTTTAATCCACAAACGCCTTTAATTATATGAAAACTATAATTGCTCAATTCCCAATAACCCTCTTTTTTTTTATTATTAGCTTAGGATTCAATCTTTTATTGACAGCACAAGAACAAAAAATAACGGAAGAATCTGTCAGTTATCCCACCTATTACTTTGGAGATCCCAATCCCCTCCCCGCTTTTGTTTTTAATCCCAAAATATACCCCTACCACAAATTTCAGGGCTATGAATTTGAAAAAGCAAACAAAGATTTTAAAGTAGTTACCTTAGAAAACGAAT
>ERZ807291.9633-NODE-9633-length-10398-cov-11.982597_pt1 | contig 10398 bp, 12 predicted proteins | sample MGYA00521257_ERZ807291 | MGnify/ENA primary metagenome ERZ807291 (study PRJEB31413, sample SAMN03169783) | marine metagenome | biome: Marine; feature: Water; material: Subsurface seawater | place: North Sea | collected 2011-04-28 | depth 1 m m ... | reverse complement strand
AAAGTTATCATTCATATTTGCTTTAGGTTTAGTAGTTAAACCTTGTTCAGTATATCTAGTACCATCTAAAGCAGCCATAATAGGGTTAGATGTATCTATAGATTCGATTTTAGGATGATTATCATACCAACCAAACTCCTGAGGTATAGAACATCCTAATAAGTGAAACTTAGTAGCATACATAGATGATAGATTTAATAAACCTTGTACAAATCTTACTCTACCTAACGCCTTACCCATATCTGGGTTAGTATGTGGGAAGAAATCGTTATACCAAGTTGCACCGTAGGATACACATAGTTTTTCATAACCTAAAGTTTGTAATAGGTTAGCACACAAATATGCTTCGTTTTTATCTTTACCTTGAATAACAGCTGTGATTTTAGTATTTTCAGGATAGTTGAACTGTCTCCAATATTTGGCTTGTGCTGCTGTTTTATGACAATCCATCCATACATCAGGTACTATAAACTCATCTGGTTCTAACTCGTTAATCCAATATCTTAAACGTTTATCATCATATGCCTCTCCAAGTTCGTGTAAGGAGTTATCCATAATAATATAACGACCTTTCTTTTTAGCATCTCTAAAGTATTGTAAATACTCCTCATCTTGATCTAACAAGTGTGGTAAGAGATAGTCATAATCGTTAAAGTCAGGTGATGCTGTTAATAAACATCTAGGTACTTCGTGTGATACTATCATTTTTTTCTTTGAATAAGAGTTATGATTTGATTAATATCTTTATTAATCTTCTTTATTTCTTTTCTACGATCAACGTTTTCTACTTTAAAGTTTTCTAAAGCAAAATCGTTAGTATTTTTAATATCTTTTATTACATCATCTACTAACTCTCTAACCATAAGTTTTATACCTGAAGTATCTGATCCTAGTTTAAGTTCAATAATAGTTTTCTTAATAGATTGGATATCCTTATTTACTTTACTTACTGATTTATTAACTTTACCTGTTATAGATTTATCAACAGTATCTAGTGATTCTGAAGATGTTATTTTATTTTTATCTACTAGTGTATTTAGTTGTTTTTGTTTTTCTAGTAACGATTTAAACTCGTTTCCTGAAACTACATCAGTTGGTATTGCTTTATTAGTATCCTTTATTAGTTGTACTAGTTCCTTACTATTATTTGATATTTTAGAATCAACAGTTTTGTTAAAATCACTATCTAAATAGTCTTTTTGGATGTTATTGATTATTTCCTTCATCAACCCTAAATCTCGTTGATGTTTAGTAACCGATTTTGATATTAGGTTATTTGATTCAATATTATCTGATGATAGTTTTTTAGTTATATCAGATACTGCGTTTAGTGCTTCAGTTGTAGCATAGGTTTGCATCTGACTTATTAACTCTTGTCTTACACCTGTTAACGTATCTCCACTAACTGTATTTTTAGGTATAGCATTTGCTATTTTTGATATTTTAACATCTAGTTCTGCTTTTATTTTAGATATAGATGTTGTACTTGCTGTATCTCTAGGTATTGATTTTTCAATACGTTTAGTTTCATCACTAATACCATCCATCTCTGTTTTAACACTACGTATAGTACCAGCAATATCATCTGAGATATCTCTATGTTCTTTAGTTGTTATATAACTTTTAGATATTCTTTTTTCAAACTGTTCCATCCTATCAAGTTGATGGTGGAGTTGTTTTTTAGCAGTGTTTTCAACATCTATTAGTTGACCTTCAACTTTACGTTCTAGGTCATAAGTTCGTTTTAGTAAGATATTTACTTGTTCATCAAACTTAGATAGTCGATTACTTAACCCATCAAATAGGTTATCGATTTTCTTCTCTAACGCAGAGTATCGTTTTGATATTGATAGTTCAACATCAGCGAATCTCTTTTCGTTGATTTTTTCTGTTGGCGGTGGTGTTGGTTTTGAAAATATGCTCATAACTTTTTTGGTCGTCCACGACGTTTTCTTAATAATGGTGATATTTGATTTATGATTTTATAATTGTCATCGAGGTGAAAATACAACTCTAAGGTTGTGCCTCCAAATCCCTCTATAACTTCCTCTAATTGTTGTTTAGTTATTTTAAATGATTGATGTAAACATTTTCTAAGTTCTCTTAGTTTTTCTTTCTCATCACGCTCATAGTCTTCGTATAAACGTTTACGACGTGCTCTCATTACGGAACCTCTTTCTACAAATACACCATCATCACCCTTACACTCTATTTGTAAATCGTTGAGGTCGTGCTCAACCCATAATGCTTGTAGATAATAGTGTGAAAACTCAAAATCACCATTCATAATACGTTCACGCAGTGGTTTACGATTATCAAGTGGTTTGTTTTTTGATTCATACATACGCCACCAACGAAACTGATTATAGTTTAGTGGTTGGAGTTTGTCGAACGATTTTTGTAGTTGTTCTCTACTTAGTGATGGATGAAATATTTGTCTCATATGACATCAATATACGATCTTTATTTGGGGATTCCAAATTAATATATGATAGTATTTTCATCTTCATCACCATCTATTTGAGATTTTAGAATAGATATTTCTTTTTTTAGATTACGTTCTAGTGTTTGGTTAATACCACCTATACGTTCTCTATTTAGATAACTTTCTAGATTAGAGAGTTGATCTGTTAGTTCGTCTTTTTTAGTTTTAACTATATTTGTAGTCTCATCTTCAAAACTTGATGATGTTTCAGATTCTATTTCCCAATCTTCTTCTTCTTCGTATACATCTAACGAACCACTTTCACCATATATTGCGAATAGTTGTAAACGTTCTTCTTCAGTTAAGTCTGATGGGGTAACTATCTCGTGTTCAACTTCTATATCTTCTGTTTTCTCCTCTTCTTCTTCAACTTCTTCTATTTCTTCTTCCTCTTTTTTGGGATATGCTTGATCGAAAGCAAAGTTTGCTGATATTACTAAGGATATTGCTAGAGGATCAAATACGAATATAATAACTAAAAGTAGATAGTTGATTATTTTATCCATAGATGTATTTGTAAGTTTAGATAGATATTCTAAAGGTCCTAACTCACCTGCTACGTCTGAATCGTTTTCTAACTCTAATATTGCTAGTTGGTATTTTTGTAAACTATCTGCTACTTGTTCTCTTTTTGCTTGAACATCTTTACGATTTTGTTCTTCAACATCAATACGTTTTTGGGATAACCTAAGTTCGGTAGTAGAGATTGTTGATCTAAAGCCTGAAGATACCGTGGTGTCTCGTACTTGGATGTTTGAAACTTTCGCATTAGATAAAGTAGAAATATTATTAGATATTCTTTCAAGTTCCTGATCATATCGTATTACGTCTTTATTATAGAAATCTTTCTTTTGGGTTAAGAAGGATGTTTTATTATTTTTGATTGTGAGTTGTCTGTATGTATCCTGGTATGCAGAACTAAGGAAACCATATATCCCCATACTAGTAATCAATACTAGAATAAACGTTGCTACAGTGAGATATACGCGTAGACCCTTGTTGATTACACTCCAATATTGGTATAATAGCGATGCTATTACTAACTTAGCTACCTCTAACGAACCTGCCATTATAATAACTTCAAATGCAGCACCTGCAAATAGTTTACTTAAACCACTTACTGAATAAAATGCAGCAGATGCACTAACAGACAAAGCTGTAAATGCTATTATGAAGGGGAAAAGTCCCTTTTTTAGATTAGATAATATTTCCATTGTATTGTTGTATTAAGTACGTCTCAATATAATAAAACTAAATCAAAAAAACAACCTACTTATGATAAAGCTGATTTAAACGCATCCCAGTCTAGTGCTGATCCAGGATCTGTTTTACCTTTATTTTTACCTCTTACGTGGTCTCCAGAACAATCTGAGTGTCTTACTACGTTATTAACAGGTATGTTATATTTATTCATCCAAAACTTAAATACCTTTACTGTCTGGTCAAACTGTGCTTGTGAATAAGTACCTGGTGTGTTTATTTTTTTACTAAAACTAGCATAATCGTTTACTCCTGGTACTAGTAACTCAACACCTAAAAAGTGTGAGTTTAGACTTGATAAACCTTCATGTAGGGATTTACCTGCATGAAATGCTTTACCTGGTGTTTCAACCATCTTATCGTAAGTACCATCTGGTTTAATAAAACCGTGTACTGATAGTTTTAGTTTTTTTAGGAAATCCTTAGCGTATAGAGTTTTCCCCTCCCATACTAAAAACTCACTCATAGAGTGAACTATTATTCCTTTTGGTTGTATTGGCATATCTTAAAAGTTATCGTAATCTATTTGATCACCACAGTTATCACAAAATCCAGGTCCTTCTGCAGGTGGTGCTACAACATCAGGTGTACCATCCATATCTGTATCGTTTCCGTTAAACCAGAAATCTACTACTCTAGAATAAGAACCTAAAAAGGCACCTAATACTAATAATAATACTTCTTTCCACTCTTGGTTTATAGAGGGTGTTTCACCAGGAGCAAGAATAGCACCTCCAATACCCACTATGATAAGGAAAAAGGTTGCTAATATTACTGCTGTAATAAAAAATCTATTACGGTGTGCATTTGATTTATTTGCCATTTCTATTTTATTATAAATATGTTAAAAACTTATTCTCCCACCTATTGTGAAAGCAACCATAGTAGGAAAGTTTTCTGCCGTTGATTCTATTACGTTTGCTCCTAGATTAAGACCAAATCTTTGTGTTAGTTTATAACTAAAACTAGATCCACCTATAATCATAAGATCACTATTCCACATAGTAGTATGTTCGAGCATATCAAACATCATAAAAGGAGATGACACAGCCAACATAGGGCTGATAGATAGTTTATCTGTTACTTGTATAGATTTAGTATAGAAACCAGTTAGTGATAATCCTAGTAGTTGATTATCAAAACTTATAAAACCATCTATTACATCTACTTCGTTAGTAGTTATACTAGTTCCAAACGCTATACCTGCTACGGATCCTTTTTTACCTAAGAAAGTTACACTATGATTCATCATACCCATATAGGTTGAGTACATCTTCATACCACCTAGTGATGCTGAGTATACTCTGTTTACTCTTCCTTCTTTATTAATATGTACCTTAGAAAAACTAGCACTTAACATATACTGCTGTAAGTTATCATAGACCATAGCGTTTAAACCATAAGTCTCAGTACCCATCAAAGAAGATCTACTTACGCCGAGAGTAACTGCTTGTTGAAACTCTCCAGTAGGTAGTTGTTGGGACATAGCGTTGGCAGTGACGATAGGAGGTGCAAGACTTCGTTTTTTCTTTTTTTTCTTTTTTTTCTCCTTTTTATCTTTGTCGTTGCTTTCCTCTTCTGTGTCTTCTTCCTCAGTTTCTTCATCTTCATCGGATTTAGACTCTTCTTCATCTGATTCTTCTTCTGTGTCTTCTTCTGACTCCTTGTCTTCTGTTTCTTCATCTGACTCTTCTTTAGATTCCTCTTCTGTCGATTCTTCTTCAGTACTTTCCTCTGTAGATTCTTCTTCAGTAGATTCTTCGGTTGATTCTTCTGTTGACTCTTCGGTACTTTCTTCTGTAGTTGTCTCTTCGGTACTTTCTTCTGTGGTAGATTCCTCAGTAGTACTTTCTTCTGTAGTTGATTCTACTTCTGTAGATTCTTCTGTTCCTCCTTCACTTCCTGAAGTTCCTGATTCAGTGTCTTGTGTTTCGGTTGTAGTGGATTCGTTAGTTGTTTCTGTAGATGTTGTTTCTGCTGTTGACGTTGATTCAGTGTTGCTAGTATTACTTTGACTGCTTCCCGTGCTATCTGTAGATCCTGAGGTTCCTGTCGAACTATTTCCCTGGCTACTTGTATTCGCTCCAGTACTAGTTGTATCTGGAGTAGTTGTATTTGCATTAGAAGTATCAGGAGTTGTAGTCGTAGGTGCAGTTGTCGTTGTAGGTGGAGGAGTTGTCGGTACATTTGTGGTTGGATTTGCCGCTGCTTGAGAAGCTGCCGATGCTGCTGCATTTGCTGCTTGCTGCGTAGTTTGTTGAGTTGATTGTTGAGTTGCCTGTGCTCCAGTTGTTGTTGTTGAGCAAGGACTCAAACTCGTCCACCATAAATATGTTTCCTCTAACCAAGATTGAAGAGTTCCGTTTTGGAAGTCTTGAGATGTAAATGATCTAGATTTATTATAAAAAGCTACTATAGTATTACCGCCCATAGACACACTAAAGACACTTACTTGTCCTGTACATCTATCGATATAGGTTTGGACAAGGGCCTGTGATTGACCCTTGAACATCCCCATCGCAGTAAAAAATAAAACTAATAGTAACTTCTTCATAACCCTTAATGGTCGAATATACCCTTACGTATCATTCTCTTAACTATCTTAGCTACAGCTGTTTCTAACGCCTTTCTGGTTGTTACACCAATAGAAGAGGAGTTAAACTTAACTTCGTCTAAGTTGTCTGAGTTTGATAGGGTAAGTTCCCTTGTAGTAACAGCTTTACCTAATCCAGAACCCGTCATATACAGTCCTGTTTCAGCATCTACTGCTCTAATCTGTAAACCTAATCGAGTGACGAGTGTATTTTTAACACCGTCTTTTAAGTTTACCGTTTCATCTTCAGATACAGAATAATCGTATACTTCAACATAAATAAAGTATTTGGCAAGAGTAATCTTACCCATTATATCTGTCTGATTAGCTGTAAAGCCTTTTTGTGATGCTTCGTATTGTTTTACCATACGATCTTTAATAGCATCTCTAGTCTCTACAAACTCAAATCTCCATGTTTCGTCTAAGAACGCTACAGTAATATTAGTTAGACCTAAGCCTACTCTATTATCTCTGAGTTCTGGATATTGTTGTAATACGTCTTCTGTAACACCTATATTGAGTAAAGCAACTGGTATCGGATCACCATTGTATTCGGGGATAGAGAATATTGAGGTTTGTTTCTCAAATCCCGCCTGATAATCTTCAGTTGTTGTTTTACCAATAACTTGGGCAAATGTATAGCTACTTATTAATAATAAGCCAGCTAATAGGTTTTTAACCAAGGGTATCGAATACTCCCCAAGTTGCGTTGTTAAACGTTGATAGATTGGTAATTAGTTCGTATATTATACGCCCAACACCAGTAATAGCTAAAGCTCCTAATAAATGAGCCCAGATTATAAAGAAATAATCTAAAATAGTTTGGCTTTCTGAAATAAATTTCATATATTGAATACGAAATAAGTTTAATGGTTTCATAATGTTTGTTGTTTTGAGTTACTGTTGAATTTTGTTTTGATTTACTTTGAGACCGATGGTTGCCGCCGTCGGTTTCATTTTTTGTACTGCGAAGTACTTTACCAATCTAACTTCTTTTTTCTTTTTTCTGTTTCTGTTAGTTTGGGTTTTGGTTTAACATATACCTTCTTTACGATAGTATCTTTTTTTACTTCTTGTTGTGGTATATTAATAATGACTTGTGGAGCTGTTTCTGTAGTTTCCTCAACTACCGTTTCTTTTTCTCCTTCAAATAGACTTTTTATTAATAACCCACCACCAGTTGTAATGGCTAATGTCATTATACCGATTAATGCTTTTTTTATATCATCCATAGTTTTATTATTTGATTACGAGTTTTACGTTATGTAACTCTGATCCATCCTTACTGATGATTATGGTGTAGTCACCATCTTGGAGTGCTTGTGTATAAAACTTAAACACATTATCTCCAGATTCCGCATCTATTATACTTTTAGAAGTTAGGTTGTTGAAGTAATCTCTTACTTCTATCATATATTTACCTGCTTCTAATACTTTTAGATTGAACTTACTTTTATCTGTTATATTTGATCCCTCAAACTTTAATCCAGTTATATCAGTAATAACCAAGTTACCTAATGGGTTTAGGTTAATAGTTGAAAAATCGGAGTAATCCTCTCTAACACAACCTATAACAGTTATTAATAATATAAGTAATATTTTTTTCATTATTGTAAGTTTAATATTAATCTATTTCCATATGTGTTAGCAGCATCAGTATTGAATATTGATACTAAACCAACTGGTGAAGTTACGTCTCCAGAGAAGTATATTTTAAATACTTCACCTGTTTCTATATCACCACCATTTTGTTCTATACTACCTAAGTTTACTCTCCCGTTTGAGGTTGAAGCAAAGTTAGTAACTGTATTACCTGTATTGAATACTACTTCTTCAAAGGTTAATACTGTAGTATCGTAATCGATTTTAAGTTGTAGGGCAGATACATTAGTTGAGTTAAGTTTTAGTGTTGCTACTACTTGACCATTTTCTATAGTTGTTGACCACTCACCATTTATAAACCCATCTGTTTTTTTAGACTCACCATATGAATATGATTTTTCTGTTTGGGAACTTGCAGCATCACCTTCTACTGCTGAAGAGTGAGAACCGTTAGCATCTCCTATGAATCCAAACTTAAACCATTCAGTATAAGAGGATTGTGAGAAATCTACTGTTATAGGATGTACTACTGAGTGGTTAGGTTCAGTTATATTATTTTTAAACTTATATATTGACCAAGAATCGTAATCCGCTTTTTTAACTGGAGAGAATGAGTTATTAAATACTCCAGTACCATCATCAGGAATAATATCTACTACTCCCATTACGTGCCCTAATAGGTTATAGGCATCTTGTGGGTTTAAATCTCTGTTTTGGTCTGTATCTACTGCTGTATATTGCCATCCATAGGTAAATGCGTTACCTATATTACCATGTGAGTATTTACCTAACTCGTTTAACGTTAAAGTAACATCTGATAGTGTAATAACGTTATCCATAAGAGATTCCCACTCAGTAGTTGAGTATGATGTTACAAAATCAAGTGTATAGTTAGCTGTACTTGATAAAATATAAGGTGTTATATTTATTTGCCCTCCAGAATCAAAATATAGGTTATTACTGACTGGTGATCCATCCTTTTGAACTACTACTCCTATTTTAGTTACATCTAGGTTTGAGTTAGAATCTGCTTTAACATATATGTTTGAATCTAAATCTTCTAAAGGTGTATGTGATACAGACATAGTATCATATCCTCTTACTTTACCAACTGGGAAGACATACTCTGATGAACCTGTATTATCAGTTACTCTAGCCATAGTTAATACTATGCTATTAGTATAGTCATGATTAGCACCAGCATCTTTTGCTAAAAACTTTAATGTTGCATATACACCACTTATACCTGCAGTTGATACTGCTTCAACATGATCAACTTCCCATCCTGCTACTTGTTGGTATGAACCACCTTGTGTAGACCATTGAGCCCATAAGTCGTTTGCATCGTAGTTTGGATTAACAGACCATTTCATCCCATTACCACTCCAGTTATTAAGGGTTGTTTGTGCTCCTGTTGGTACTGAAAACTCATATCCTACTCTAGCATATGCATTAGTATTATATTGAAGGTCAACGTGTATGTATGTTATTGTGTTTTGACTTAAGTTAGATATATTAAGTTCCATAATAATAGTATCGTTGACTTGAACACTATATAGTGGTTTATTTGCATCATCAGTAGTACCAGCATATACTAGGTCTATATCAATACCATCACTGGATGATGTTAGCTGACCTAATACTAATAGAGGTAGTAATAAAAATAATAATATTAGTTTTTTCATTTAATTTTTAGTTTTGTGATTAACTGTTCACAGAGTTTTTTTATTGCTGTAGAAACGTTTGTTTGGGAAAACTTACCACCTTCATCTATTACTAAGGTAGATGTTGATATAGATTTAGCAGTTCCCTTAGCGGTTACCGATTTTTTCTTTTTACCATTTTTATATAAAGTTGCTCTAGCAGCTATTATATAAATGTCTATTTGCTTACCATAAACAGCAAGTTGGATGTTATTCTTCTGTACATCGAAGAATAATATCTCTATTGTAATTTCAGAAATTGAGTTGGGATTAAGGTCGTATCCAGCATCTTGGACTACTTCTTCAAGTACATTACGTACTCCGAAAGCTAAGTCTCTATTACCTGCCAGATCGCCTAATACGATCTTATTTTCTACCTTGCCTATATTGATTTCTTGGGATTGAGCCAAGAAGCCTATAAGGCAACTTAAGATTATCACTGTCCATTTCATAATTACTGCGCGTTTGCAACAATTAAAAAACCATTAAAATAACGGATTGGAAAACTATTGGGGAAAAACTGTTTGTTGTTGTCAATAATACATACACAAAAAAAAACGATTAACGCGATTTTTCTTTATAGTAGTTTCATTATTTTTTTAACAGTGTTTTTACCTACCTTTATTGTGTGATAAGGTATGTTATTGTTATCTAAAGTAGTTTTACATAACTTATCTATAGCGATTGATTCTTCTAAGTCTTGAAATCTTTCATCTTCACTATGTATTGTTTCTCCTCTATCTAATAGTATGTTT
>ERZ807291.9631-NODE-9631-length-10400-cov-3.611020_pt1 | contig 10400 bp, 6 predicted proteins | sample MGYA00521257_ERZ807291 | MGnify/ENA primary metagenome ERZ807291 (study PRJEB31413, sample SAMN03169783) | marine metagenome | biome: Marine; feature: Water; material: Subsurface seawater | place: North Sea | collected 2011-04-28 | depth 1 m m ... | reverse complement strand
CCTGCTTCGACTGGCGGGACATTCTAGAGGTGTTCGTTGTATGTTGAGACGGCGCTTCATCTCTTCGTTTTTTCGTCCTCGTGCGGGTAGTCTAGCGTATGCCGCGGCGCCTCGGCGATCTCCTGCTCTCGTCTTGTCCACGTTCAACCATGATATGAAGAGGTTTTCCGCGTCGTCCGCCAGGACGCATGAAACCGAGGAGGAAGAGGAGTATTTTGAAGAAGATGAGCCCTTGGTCGAAACCGAGTGGCATTTAGTATATGAAGGCGCGATGGCCCGTCCTTTAAAACGGATCAAGATGGTGTCTTTGACGAGTTGTACTTTGTCGATTATTTCGATGCCGCTGCTTGCGGTATTTGGAAATCAAGATGTGTCCCTTGCTGGAAGAGTTGCGGTGGCATTCACGGCCGGTTGTTTTGGCGTGGGAACGACAGCTTTCGTACACTTTATCGGGAAAACGTACATTTCTGAACTATGGAAAAAAATAGAATTGCCTGACGATGTTGATTCGCTGGAAGATGCAGAGGAGGATGAGGTGACTACCATGCTTCGTGCAGAAACGTTCAATTTATTCAGTCAAAAAGTAGTCACTGAGTTCGACGTGAATGATGTCTTGGAGGGTGACCCAAGACCTTTCTGCAGCTTCAAAGTTCAAGACCGAAATTTTTTCCTCCACCATGAACCAGAATGTTGGATTGATGGCGAAGAAGGTGTCATTGATGACCTATTCACTCGCCCTATTGATACTTCGGAAGGTCAAGCTCCTTTAAAGTAAGCCCTCTATTGTCCCCGTATTAATATATACACACGTGTTTCATGATGATTATGCATGTACGTTTTTTGCTATATGATATTCATGGGTATAAGTTATCATTATTGGTCTTACGCAAAGTACTCTCGTAATCTCTCTACTCATTTCGTTCAAAAAGGACTGACTGTGAAAACTTTGTGGTGGTGTGTGTTACTCAACGACGATCGACAGCTTTCTGTTTGAGTGTGCGGTCAAGCCATTCCAAACCTTCATATAACCCTTCGCTGTTCAGAGCACAGCAACCTTGAACGAACCATTGTCTGCTTTTGCTGATGTCTTTCAAACCCAAAGCACTGGCCACTTCGGCCGTGCTTAATGCGTGAGGTAGATCTTGCTTATTTGCATATACCAATAAGATGGCGTCCTTTAGGCGATCTTCTGTCAGAATTTTTCGCACTTCTTCGCGTGCCAACTCGACGCGATCAGGGTCGTTCGAATCAAAGACATATATCACAGCGTCGCAATTGTCGTAATAATGGTACCATAGCCTGCGGAGGATGTCCTGCCCTCCGATATCCCAGCATGTCATCTGTAAGTTTTTGTACTTGAACTTTTCCACGTTGAAACCAATGGTAGGTGTCGTCGTGATAACCTCACCTAGCTTCATGCGGTAAAGAATTGTGGTTTTACCGGCCGCATCAAGCCCAACCATAATGATTTTGGCTTCGCGTTCGTAAAAGCTTGTCAAGAGTTTTGAAATAAGAACACCCATTCTGCTGTCTTTTTCTCGGTATTTTTTTGTCAGCGTTGTTTGGATTTATGCAAAGACGAGGTGTGTGTCAGAGATGGGAATGTTGGAGCTGTTGGTGGTGGTAGTGGTGCTAGTTGCAATGAACGTTACTGGTGATTGTGAGTGTTGAGCCAATAAAATGCGCAAGGCCACGTTGGATGGCAACCCTATACCCGGTAGGTAGTGGTAGGGAGGGAGGGAGGTAGGTACGTGAAGAGAAAGTGTGAAATGTGTGTTGATGTGTGCAGACGTGCAGACACTGTGGTGTCGGTCATTGACGACAGTCACCATCACACCATCATCACAGCATCACAATGACTGCCACGTCAGAATGAAATGGTGCGTGGATGCAACTCATGTCTTCGTGACGTGTAATCGTGTACAGTACAGTAATCCTCCCTTCCTTCATTACCAGGTGGTAGGGTGATATAAGTACATAACTATGTATACTAATAAGTATATAGAAACGTCCTTCGTCCGGTTGCAATGTGCGTATGATATGCACGGCCTAGGACAACAAAGACAGTCCAATACAAGAGGACTCCTCGTCGTACGTACGTACGTTCATATGGATCGACTATCGACTGATGCTTGTGGTTGACGATCGATATAAGTACTGTACTTCGCTTCAACTGAAACGGATTGCTGACGATTTATTCAAGACGCCAGCGAAGGTATCCATGATTCATGGCCAAGAGTTGTTGAGCGAACTGTACTTTGGCGAATGAGATGTGGTGGATCCCTTTTTTTTTAATGGAAGAAAAAGAGTAGGATCGGGTGAAGGTAAGTGTGAAAGTAGCTACAAGGACGCTCTCATGGATCGTAACCGAGCCCCGAAAAGGACAGGTTGGTGTCGATGCCTGCTCATCGCACTTTTTCTATTTGTGGTGCCCACATTTTTGTACTTCTTCAAGCGCGTTCGCACCATTTCCCGTTTATCTGCTATTGGTGATGGGCTAATGAAGCGAACGTCACAGTCAGAACAGGATCAGGGAATGTTGCGCGTCCATTCTACCCCTTCTAGTCCCGTTGCCAGCAGATGGCGGCAAGCTACGCGACGCTTTTTGAATACAAACCTCGATCCAACTGCACCAAAGAATGGGTACGACATGAAAGACCCGTCAGTCATCCAGTTTGAAGCACACTTGCAGAAGTTCACGTCATGCCTAAGTCGGCGTGCAAGTGGAGCTGAAAATGCCGATGCCCCGCCGCTGGAAAAATTTTCGATTGTCTACCGTCACGGACTTGGTTCCAGTTGGATTGTCCGCGCCAGTGCTGCCTTGGCGGGAGCCCATTTCGTTGCCTGTGACAAAATAACGGAAGCACCGATGACAAATACAAGATCTATAGTCTGGATGGACGGTCATGTAGATTCGAAAGAGACCAAAGAGTGGTACAAATCGCTGCAGCACCACCAGACCTTATCTAGCGCTGCCGTCAGCTTTGGGGTTGCCCTGTACTCCCATTTAGGAAACAAACGTGAGCATCTGAAAGCGTTGCAACGAGCGGATGAAAAGGTGTCGAGCCTGGCGCATCGCAAATCGATGCTTTTTACGTCGACCATGCCAGAGACGCACGTCTGGTCGCACAATGTGAGTAGATCTGAGCTGGCAAAGATCATGACGGATGCCCCGCAAAACACACTTTGGTTTGCCAAGCCAGTGTACGGCTCCAATGGTCAAGGCGTACATGTCATTGATGCTCCCTCGCTGCTTCCAAAGTTGCAATCCAGCGGCGAAAAGTGGTTGATTCAACGATATATCGATCCGTTGCTCCTGAAGACGGGATCAAACGCGGGCATTAAATTTGACGTTCGTTTTCACGCCCTCGTACGATTTTTTCCCTTGCGAATATACATGCATGATGATGGGTTTGTTAGGTTCGCGTCGGAAAAGCTCTTGCCGGGGATCAAGCACATCAAAAACAAATGCATGCATCTCACCGCAGCAGGGTGGCAAGGGAAGACGTGCCCAAATTACAAAATAAATAGGGATGCTGTCGATGATACGAAGTATGGAATGTGGAGCTGGCACTCATTGATGGCCAGAATGAAGAAAGATCATTTTGCGGCGGAAAAAATATGGGAAAAGGTGAAAGATGTGACCGTCCGAAGCGTAATTGCAGCGGTAAATGCCATGGAAAATTCACACAGAAATGAGCTCATTAAGGGTGCAGGTGCGTGGCAGCTTGTGGGGCCTGACATCGCCATCAATAGTAATGGTGACCCTATTGTCGAAGAGGTGAATGTGTTCCCCGCCATGGATGGTCATTCTCCTCTCGACCTTCAAGTAAAGCTGAAGATGCTCACTGACATGTGGTGGCTGCTGGGCGCAGACAAACTAGATCGGCATGTGGCCGGGGCTTCGTCGAGAATCAACCAGTTTTGCAATGCCTATCCGATACTATGCACCTCACAGAGCAACACAAAGGATATATTGAAGACGTTCGAAGCAGAGTTATGCAGCACAGGAAGCTTCCAGCTGGCCTATCCGATCAAAACGTCGTCGCGTATGTACGGAGGTGCAGAGGGACATTGGTCTAGCCTCACTGCGTTACCGAAGTATGTAGAAATGTTTGGTGAAGTACGTACGGCTGAGCAATGTTGCTGGGCGAAGCCGGGGCAAGACGAGGACGTTGTGGCTCGAGCATGCAAGAAGCCCACCGAAGACTTGCCATGCATGAATGCTTGATATATGATAATGAAAGAGAATGCAGGTATATGCATGTTTCATGGTATAGTAGTGAAACAGAAAAACTTTTTTTTAACGAAGTCAATTTACTTAACATGCACGAAGTTGGTATTTGCGTAGAATATTGGTAGTTGTAGGAAATATAAAACTAATATATTGGCGGTAGTTGTAGGAAATATATGATTGTTCATTTATCATAATTTATATACGACGTATAAAAATATAACATATTGGATATTGGCTGTTATTTACTACTGTCGTAGTACTTAGTGTACGTAAATAAACAAGTTCCTGAAACTGATTAGTCATCCCGAGATAAACTGCAGCATGAGCATTCCTCCGCATCACTATATCTCAAATAATATCATTTGTGATTTTCCATTTTCCAAGCAGCAGTGGCATAATTTGTTTGTAGTTGACCGGGTTCTGACTTGGAAAATATTAGAAAAAGAATATCCATTTATTTTTGTATGATATTTTTATTTGATGGACGATTTTTTATTTCATCATAAAAGGCCGTTTGTGATATTTACATTTTACATGGGCATATTGCGCAGGGATATTTCACCGGTCTTCAAAGCCGATAACAACATGTCCGACCCACCGATGAATTTTCCTTTCATCCAGATCGATGGGACCGTGGTGATGCCAGTTTTTGACTTCAACAGTTGTTGTATTTGATCTCCGTCCGACCGATTGTCTAATTCAATCACCATTTGCTTATCGAAGCCATGTTCTATCAATGCTTTCTTCGCTTTTTTGCAGTAGCCACAGTATGTTTTGCTGAATATGACCAGCGCATTCTTGGCAATGACTTCGTCGACGTCTATAGGCTCTTCCTTATCGTCCGTTTCTGGTGAGGGTGGTTTTTTCTTATCCCCACCGTTCGCGGAAGGTACCACTGATGCGGCAGGCAAGTCCTCAATGGTCAACGCGTGGAGGATGCGCTCAAACTTTTCCATGCCATCTACGAACCCATGGTTTTTTTGTTTCTTTGAATGGACTAAATTAAACTTCGTGGTATCTTGCTGGTCTCGAACATACACATCAAAATTTCCAGTGGTCTTGATCTCTTGTATTTTTCCCACTTTTACGTGAACTTTTTCCGTGAGTAATTTTTCGAGATGTTCTGCACGAGGTTCGAAACCACATGATCCGCAATAGACGATAATCACCATATTGTCCTTTTCTAATTTCTTCCGTTTGGTCAAAAATTCTTGCTCCTCGTGCTTTCGTTTTGCCATAAGCATTTGCGATCTACTTTCGTTCCAGAATACTTGTTGGTTTCTTGCTCGAATAGATCCATCATAAACAGACCAAAATTCTTTCGGAAGCTTTGGTGCGTATAATTCACGCGAAATCGTGTCTTCCTTGAAGGTCCAGGTTGAGAATGATGGTAATTGTATTCCTGTTGGTTCCGCGCTGCAATATTGCCGAGACTTTGGTTTTGCTAAATATTGTTGATGATATCTGCAAATGATGAAGAGGAAAAGTTGTTAGGCATGAATATTGGAATCAATCATGATAAGCTTTCTACATACAGTTCGGCATAGTAAAACCTTGGTTGCATGCTGATTTCAGTCGTAATCTTGGGAAACCCGGCACTATTTAAAACAATGTTGTAAGCATTTTTAGAAGCTATAGCAAGCGCCAAATGATCCTCTTTTTCCGTGTATATTGCGCTACGGTATTGTGTTCCAACATCTCCTCCTTGGCGGTTCCCTTGCGTTGGGTCGTGCGATTCCCAGTGTCGTTTTAACAAATCTGTTACGGATATTAATGCAGGATCGAAAACGACTTGCGTCACTTCGCAATGGCCTGTCTGCCCACTACATACTTGGCGGTAGGTAGGGACGTCCACGCTCCCCCCACAATATCCCACTGCTGTTGAGTGCACGCCTGGAAGCCTCCAAAAACCTTTTTCTGTGCCCCAGAAACAACCGCAACCAAACCATATTTTCTCCAAGTGCTCTGGGAAAGGCTCTTTTAAATTGTTTGATTTCAGAATGTAGTGTCGCTTCGCCGCGTCTGATGAAACTGCACTTCCCATAGCCAAGTTCATATCCAACTAGGAAACCAACACGTCCAACGGGTCTGGGTGCTTGTGCAAAGCAATCAGCCACCCACTCGAAAACGGCACGACTAAGACGTCGCGTGTTCGGTTTACGACGGCGTATTGGTACAGCTACGTGCGACGTGGGCGCAGACGCTCTCCGCTCAGCTAACAGCAACTGCGTAATTTCTTTCCTCGTAGTAGTAAAAATATCTACCGGATGAGTTAGTCTAATTATCAACAAATCAACTGATGCACATTTTGTATTGGGCATTGAGTTGGTTGCGTTGGTTGTTGTTTGCGAATTTGCTGTCGTTTTATTGTTCCGAACGAAGAATTAAACTCGGCGAGTAAATAAATAAATTGATCGCCTTCGAGCACTCGATCTACAGATCTACCGGTAGAGTACAGTAGTAGTACCATTCCACATAACATGCAACTTGTCCCAGGTCCATGGATTTATAACCTTACATTTACAATCATCCGTTCGTAAAATCATTATTTTATACTTAATGACTATTTTTATTACTGAAATAGATCATACTGGGTAACTTGTAAGGGAATAAATATTTCTGTTTACTTGAAAAATTGAAGTCCTTGAAATTCTGGAAGTTTTTGTCAGCAACAGCTACTCCGCATAAATGGGGTATTTTTTTAACGTGAAAATGGAAACCATAATCCCTACAACGCAACACATCAACGAGCCAGTCAGTACAAGCTTCAACAGCTTTACGCATTTCTTTAGACCACTGGATTGTTCTGCCTTGTCGTCATCGCCAGGTTGGCAGCATGTTATCACGAACGCTTGCATGTATAAGATTCCAACGGACACGTAGAACAAAATTTGTGTCCAGGACTGTGGTACAGAGCCTTCCATGTCCACTCTCGCTCGCAGGCGAGCAAACACGATAAGAATAGCTAGCATTGGGATTTCTTCCATTACATCTTTCATGTTTTCAATCACATACTGCGCTTTCTTGAGCAATTTTTGGGTTTTTTCCGACCTCAAAGAACTACCGTTTAAAGGGGCTCGCTCAACGTCCGTCTTCTTCGCTCCGTCGTCTTCTTGATCGTACCGATATTGTTGGATTTGTACTAAAGCCTTGCCGAATGTGATCAGGTAGTACAGCATTGTCAAGGCCATGACAGATTGCATCGCAGGTGATATTGGTGGGGATTTGTAAAAGTCAAGATGGTACAGCACAGCATTTTTTTTCAGGTTGATTGGGTCTGTACTCGCCGTCGGTGGTTTTGTTGGGTCGGCACTGGCACCAAGCTGTGTCAAGCAACTTCCCAACAACAACAGAACTAGAACATTCCTCAACATGCTCAAAACAGACACAACGTGAGAGAAAGATATAGCCGGTTCAGTCAAAGAGAAGTTTACTGCACTCGCATCATCTTGCATTGTTTAGCAAGAGCAAGATTCCCTGGTGACAATATTGGCATAAGTGCACGCTCTACCTTGCGTACGTATGGGGTGCAGAGTCGTGCTTTCTTGGATCGATTGCAGATGAATACAGTACACGACCTCGATTGATTATGATCACGGGACATACAGTAACAACAAGTTCTGACCTTACTAATGATATTATAGCATAAACAAACCAGCAGTCGTACACGATCTTGTTTCTTCCGTCCGCACATAACGAAGATCACTGTACGTACAATACGTACAGAAGTACATGCAATACATACGAGTTTGGCCAGCGCAATTCTACGTTCTCCTCGTACTTCCCGGTTCTTCTTTGAACCAGTCAGTCGGCGGTCGTCAGTCATCCTGTCATCATACTACCACAACATCCACCTGGTGGTACTTGGTATTCTTAAGATAAACGACAGACGAACCAAGGAAAACCAAATCTTGTTCCTCCCAAGTCATTCATTTCATTGAATCTTCCATTTCAAAGTGGGAAGCTCATGTTCATAAATTCCAGCAGACGAAGGTTGGAACCACATCTGCTTGTGTGAATAGACCGTCACGGACGTTCGCGTCGATTATTCGTGCTCGCCCGTGCCGAATAATCAAAGTGCCGTGCCACCGTGTGCAGCATGGACTCCTTGGTCAAATATCTCCAACGAGTGTGTCCACTTCTTTTGGGCCTCACGGACGAATTGGACGATGTATTCGAGGCCTCTATTCAAGAGCATACTGATATTATTGAAAGTTTCGTTCATGAGTCTCATTCAGCCCTTTACATTCAACTCAGAGAGAATCCTGCAACCGAGGCAGGTGACTACGAACAGGTTGCCTACAAATTCAGCACGAGCGTTTTGCGTGGTGGAAATCATGCCACGGCCATGGCTGTTTTGAAGCGAAAACCTGGATCTTTGTCGGAAAAGAAGGCCATGGCGCAACAGCTGCGGGTAATTGAGCTTGGTGGGGCCCTGACACATTTTGATAAGGATGAGAATGACCCGCAAGACTCAACCGACGAGGTGGAAGAGGTGAAGTCGCAGGCGAGTGACAACCAAAGTTTTGAAATGCTCTACGGCTACGTGCATCACGCCTTCACGCCCCTTTTGCGAGCCTACGCGTTGGAGATACGCAATGATAGCGATGAAGCGGGAGCTCAGGGTACTATCATGGACTCAAGCAGTGGCGGTTTGAAGCAAACCTTACCCCTCTTGGGCAAAAAACTTCAAGAGTTAGAGTACGCTTTGAAAACCTGCATGCAACAAACGGAAATCCCAGAAGTCGTATTCAGTCTGGAGCCAGAAATTGTACAAGCCGTATCGAAAGAGGAAGAAGAAGGTCATTTAGGAATAGAAGAACTGGGCTTGGAGGGTCTGCAGGATGATAGCTCTCTGTTAAAACGCCTGAAAAAGGGAGTGAACAAATGGTATGAAGATTCGAAACAGTTATCTACTCTGTCCAGGGACATTACCAGTGGCACAGCTTTGGAGGAAGTTCGCTTCTGGGTAAACTTGGAACAGTCACTTCTCGCAGTTGACGAACAAACGAAAAGCAAAGGTGTCGAACTTAGTCTGCGGGTGTTGAAACACTACAAACAGTTTGGTTTAATACTCGCCTTTCAACAAGATACGGGGCTATCCCAAAAAATCTCCGTCGTATCTAGTTATATGCCATTGATTCGAGATTTTCCCATCAATGCGCTCATGACAGCATCAGATGTGTCTCAAATGAAGCATTCTGTCGCCTCTATCTTTTCGCACATGAAAAAAATGAAAACAGCACAATATCCTGTTCAACGTGCATTTCAGTTGATTGAGGCTGTATCCCGGGATTTGTCAAAGAAGCTCATTACCATGGTGAAGCCGATGAGAATAATGGAATTGCCATACGATATTTTTGTCAAAGAACACGACCATTGCGCCAACATTTTCAAGACCTGGGACGAACACTGCAGTGGTTTTCGAGAACTTGCTCGCGATATTGCAAAAAAACGTGGTCATGACAAAACGTCGCCACGTTTGATAGTTGCGCACGCAAAATTGCGAGACCGCTTGGAGGATGTGTACCAGTGTCGATATAATCATGAAAAACTCCGTCACGTGATTATGACTGTGCTGAAACCGCTAGACCAGAAAGCCTCGAACGACCGCGGTACCGAAGGGAAAGGGAGTGCAGTCTCTGATATAAATGCTGCGTACAAGTACCTTTCGACGGTCGACATTTTTGATGTAACAGGAGAAGGAACTGATGCATGGGAAGCGGCGAAGAAACAATATGAACTTCGAGTCGACAAGGTAGAAACTGACATTACGTCTACTTTGACCAACTTGCTCGCGACTGCGAAAACAGGTGACGAGAAGTTTCGTGTTTTTTCGAAATTCAATGCCCTGTTCTTTCGTCAACGCATTCGCGGTGCCATTCAACAGCACCAAGCAGATTTAATCCAAACCGTCAAAGAAGATATTAATGCTCTTCAGCTCAAGTTCAAAAGGCATTATTCGGCGAGTGAGTCAGAACGGATGAGTGGTCTACGAGACTTGCCCCCGATGTCAGCGAAAATTATCTGGGCCAAACAAATCGAAAGGCAGCTCGACATATACATTCAAAGGGTTGAGGCTGTCCTCGGGGCTGGTTGGGAAACTCATGCGGATGGTCGCCTGCTGAAAACTACGTGTGATGGATTCAAAAAAAAATTAGAA
>ERZ807291.9629-NODE-9629-length-10401-cov-5.657935_pt1 | contig 10401 bp, 10 predicted proteins | sample MGYA00521257_ERZ807291 | MGnify/ENA primary metagenome ERZ807291 (study PRJEB31413, sample SAMN03169783) | marine metagenome | biome: Marine; feature: Water; material: Subsurface seawater | place: North Sea | collected 2011-04-28 | depth 1 m m ... | reverse complement strand
GTCTCCGCTCACGAACTTACCCACCTTAAACTATTGAATTGTTGACCTGCTGAATTATTGACATGCTGAAGTGTTGAAATGCTAGATTGATTGCGGAATTGAGGGTTTAACGCTTCAAGTATCACACTGAGTATTGATGTTGAATCATCTCTGCCACAATGGATACGGCAATCTCAGCAGGTGTTTGAGAACCTATATTCAACCCAATCGGCCCACACAGTCTATCAAGTTGAGTGTCCGTACAGCCACGTTCTTGCAAGCGAATACATCGCTTGGCATGATTTCGACGACTCCCGAGTGCACCCACATAAAAAGCGTTTGCTTGAAGTGCCAAGTACAAGGCCTCATCATCAAAAGTTGGGTTGTGACTAAGAGCCACCACTGCATCCTGCTCTCCCAGATTCACAGTGGACAAGTATTCTTCTGGAAAATCAGAAACCCGAAGTACGTTGCCCCACCTCTCTGGGTTCAAAAATAGACCTCTGGGATCAATGATAACCATCGTATACCCCATTTGTTTTGCCATTGGAATTAGGGCCTGTGCGATGTGTACTGCACCAACCACAAAGAGTCTTCGGGCGGGATTGTATACCCGCATCGCAACACCATCGTCTTGCAAGAGCGTTTTGTTATTTGTGGCACCCTGCCAATTTTCTACAACCGTCATCAGATGGCTTTCGTTCATGGAGAGTCTCAGGGTTGTCCTTTGTCGCAATTCAAGTTTGGAAACCACCGATTGAATCACATCCACATTCACTGACTCAATCCAAACCGCAATCTCGCCACCACAAGACAACCCCACTGCCCACGCATCCTCTGTGGAAACACCAAAGGTCAACAATCTAGATGAAGACAGAGACAGATCCAATGCTTCTTGAATCACAGAACCCTCTACGCATCCACCCGAAACAGATCCCACAAAAACACCATCTTCTCGAATGGCCATTTGAGCACCCGCTTTACGAGGCGCACTGCCCCACGTTTTTACCACGGTGGCCAACGTGACACCTTGTCCTTGACTCGCCCATTCCAATGCACGCTGTAAGACTTCCAAGTCCGTAACCACCATCATTTATCTCCTATACAATCCGTTCAACTGTACATTGATCCTATTGTGGAACCGTATGAATAGACTCTGTAGATGTCGATGGAGAGTCTGTACAAGGTGCACCGGCATCGATCCAGACTCTAAATTGTCGCGTAAATTCAGCGTGCTCCAACGGTGGTGTAGTTCGTTCACCACCCGGTTCCCAGCCCCACAACACCAATGGGTCATAGGCTATGTGTGTATACAACTGCTCCAGTGTTTTGTGACCATTTTGTGAAGGGTCTTTGAGCTGTCCACACAGGTCTGCCACACTGCGCCCTTCAAAAACAAGGGGCATCTCTGCTTCAGGCAAATGCCAGTTGGGGGCACCAGGTGGACCATTTTCCACACCATACACTTCTGAATTTTGTGTTTGATGACACGTCGCACACTGCAACCCAGCCTCTGTACTCGCTCGTGTCACATTCATCGCATGCGGACGAGAATCATCATACTGCAACGGTGCATCACCAGTGGGATGACAATTCAAACATCTCGGATGCTGCAGTACAGTATAGACACCCATAAACGCCTGAATCCCCTCCATCAATTGTTCAGAAGATATCTCAGGGTTTGTCGATGATGAGACACTCGCTTCGTCAGCACTCACCGAAAAAGACACACCCAATCCTAAAAGTAGCAATACCCATACTTGCAGCCCCTTTCTCATAGTGACACCTCTTCGGTACTCTGTAGAGGCCTGTTCACCCAAGCATCTTGCAACGGCATGGTTGTCAGTCTAATACCCGTAGAAGCATATAGTGCATTGGAAACGGCTGCATTCACAGGTGGTAGACAAATCTCCCCAATTCCAGTGGGGTCATTTTCTGAAGATAGAATGATGGCATCAATTGTCGGGGTTTGATGCATTCTCAACGCTGGAAAAGAATCAAAGTTTCGCTGTTGAACCACACCGTCCACAAACTCAATTTTCTCTCTCATCATCGACAACCCATAAATGATGGCCCCTTCCATCTGAGCTTTCACCACATCTGGGTTGATCACAAGTCCACAATCCACAACACAGGTGACGTGTCGAACAACGATTTCATCGTCTACAATCCCTGCTTCAACGACTTGTGCAACAATCGAACGGGCAAATTCACTGACAGCAATTCCTCTACCCCACCCTTTTTCAATCGGCTCTCCCCATTGACTGTGCTCAACGACAGCATCTAGAACCGATAGATAACGAGGGTGTTCTGACAACAACTGCTTCCGTACAGACAATGGATCTTGCCCACCTTCCAAAGCCAAGTGATCTATGAAGGTTTCCATAATGAAAGTAGAATAAGAATGCGCAACCGACCGCCATGCCGTGACTGGGACATTGATGTGAATGGGGCTAAAATCGTATCGAAAATTTGGAAAACTGTATTTACAGGTGGCAATATCACCACCCTCTATAAACCCCATCAAACTGGTGTTGCTGAGATACCCCGTTGCGGCATAAGCAATCTTTCGACGCATCTTTTCCGGAATCACTTTTGGAAATAAACCACCGAACTGTTCTCCGATATCTGGAAAGAGCAGTTGAGAAACCAAATGGCTGTGCACGGACACTATTTTACCGGTATCATCAAGTCCTCCAACCATTCTACACGCACCCTGTGGACGGTAATATCCAAGGGACATATCTTCTTCACGCGTCCATTGAACCTGTATGGGAACACCTGGTCTTTTACGGGCTATTTGAATCGCATCCTGTACAAAATCAACACAGGACCGACGACCAAAACCACCACCCAACAACGTCATTTCAATCTCTATATTCTCTGGTGGAATGCCCAATCTGTTTTCGATAAATCCCAAACATACGGTTGGAGATTGTGTGGGCACCCAAATCTTAACGTACTCTCCATCGACCAAAGCCGTACAATTTTGTGGTTCCATCGGAGCATGGCTCAAGTATGGATACGCGTAGTTGAGTTCCACCGATGTCACAGCATCTGATTTCAATACCTTTTCAGTGTTCCCAATCTCTTTAATCGTAAAATCACCCTTTTCCATGGTTTTGGCTCTGGCGGCAGTCGCCAAATCAGATGTGTTGAATCCCTCAACTTGACCCTCCCCCCATTCTACCTCGACCAATTTTGCGGCTCGCTTGGCCTGCCAAAACTTATTCGCCAAAATGGCTACTCCCCTTTCATAGGACACCACATCCAACACTCCCGGCTCTTTCAACGCTGGCTCAAAAGAGATATTCACGGCTTGACCACCCATGACGGGAGATCGTAAAATGTACGCACAAACCTTATTGTCAATCTGAACATCGGTTCCAAAAACCGCTCGTCCAGTCGACTTGTCCAATGCATCCACTCGCTGTCCAGGTGTTCCAATTAATCTAAAGTCCTTTGATGACTTGAGTGGCGGGTCCTTGGGTACGGGTTGCTGAACTGCCATGGCAGACAATTCTGCATAAGAAAGTGGGTGTCTACCATCAGAATGGTGAATGGCCCCCTCTTTGGCAATACACGATGCCAACGGAACACCCCACTTTTCAGCAGCCGCCATTCTGAGCATTTCTCGGGCAGTCGCAGCTGCTTTTCGGATGGGAATAAAGATGCTTGCCATTGAAGTTGAACCACCCGTCATCTGCAAACCAAATGCAGACTTGTGAACTTGAACCGCTTCAATCTGAGAACGGGAAACCTCCAATTCTTCTGCCGCCAAAGTCACTGAGGACATCATTACGCCTTGGCCCATTTCTGACTTATTCATAGCCAACACAATTTGACCATCTTCGTGAATGCTTAAAAATACATTGGGTTCAAAAATACCTTTCTGTTCAAAGATATCTTCGATATTGTGTGGTGTAACCCCCAAGCATCCTGTCGCATTGGCTCCCAACAGCAACGTTCCGCTTCCCACACCGAGTATTTGGAGGAACTGTCTACGTTTCATCGGACGTCTCCAACTGAGATTGCATCCACACAGCCGTTCTTTGAATGGCACGTCTAATTCTTGGATACGTACCACATCGACACAAGTTTGCTGACATGACTGCATCTATATCTGTGTCCGTAACCTCACCCTTTTGATGTACTATGAGCGCCAATGCACTCATTATCTGACCCGATTGACAATACCCGCATTGCGCAACATTCTCCTCAGCCCAAATCTGTTGAATCATGTGGGGAGTACCGTCGTCTTCTACAATGCCTTCAATGGTCGTAACTTCACGATTGGACACCATTCCGACAGGAGTAACACAAGAACGACGGGCTTGACCGTCAATGTGGACTGTACAAGCACCACACAACGACTTGCCACATCCAAACTTGGTACCTGTCAGACCAATCTCTTCACGAATAGCCCACAACAAAGGAACATCCTCAGGCATATTCACTTGATGTTCTTTACCGTTTACCTTCAGTGTAATCACATCATCCTCCAGTACCTACTCATAGGGGGTTCTCGGTGTATATCCAATCTGTTGTGGGATTTTGACACTCACACCAACATGGTGCATCACTGACAGTTCATCGGACTCAGGCCACCAACCCATCCGATAATACATCCCGCCCAGTCCAAGGTTCAATCCCACTCTTCCATACATTCCAACGTCCACAGGCTCTGTAAAGTCAACACCACTGCGAACCCCTAAACCACCGTCAATGGCTAGCATCAACACCCCGACTCTTGGACCGATGGTCATCGAGGCACCATTCAAAGCAGAATCCCACACAACATCTGTGGAAAGCCCAACCAACCGGTTTCCATAGACTCTAGACAGTGACGATTCAATACCCACATAACCACCATTTGTAGAAGAGACTGTTCCACCACCTGTCATACCAACACTAAAAAATTGTGTTGGGTGCACACCGATCACAAACGGTTTCGATGATTTTTTTTGTAATTCAAGATCCTTGTTGTCTTCAAATAGAGACCTTGTTGCTTCTACAAAAGTCAGTTGAATCGGACTATCTGTTTGAGTTGGAATTGTTGCTAACCACCACATCACCTTCTCTCCTCAAATCACATCTCAAAAATGACATTGAATTCAACTGTGTTTCTATATAAGATACAGCATGCTTATGCGATGTCTAATTTATTTTCTGTGTATCTATTCTACTTCGTGTCGCCACCAAGTTGCGATAGAGAGCACCCCTTATGGGGCTGACGTCTATTGGAAAGAAGACAAACTTGGTAAAACACCAATGGAGTATACCTTTTGGTGGTACCCAGGTCGTAGAATCCCTGTCACTGTACAATATTTTGGATATCGAGACAGTGTTCTCGACATTCATCGTTCAATCTCACCACTCATCATTGCCGATGACATCATCCATTTTCGATGGAAGCAATTGATCGGCAAGGCTATACGTACCACCAATACAGCCGTCTTGGTTCCGGAACATGGTCCAGCAGGCACATGGAGTCCTGAAGACGCTCAGTCTTTTCAATAGTCTGTACTCTGATGTCTTTTGGTCTATCATCCTTAATGTAGACAATTCCAATAGAGAACAAACTGTCTTACAAAACCCACTGTAAAAGTGCAAGTACACCCATAGCACCAAGCAATGCCGCCAAAAAATGCTGTGCCAAGGTCGGCAATGGAACCTCTGGCATTGATTGAACCGGTTCTGTATACTGCGTCCATTCATTGGGCAACGATGTATCTGTATACTGAGACAATTCTCCTGACTCTTCGTCCCAATTAACCAATTCATCAGGCACCTTTTGGACAGCAGGTGGCGGAACTGGACTGGGTGTAGAACCATGCAACGGCGTTCGCTCTCGCTCTTCCGTTTTATCATCAAAGAACATCTCTTCTACATCAAGCAACGGTCCTTCGTCCACAGAAACGGGCACAGATATTTGGGGATGTGATGTTGATTGTTGAGTTGAAGAAGTAGTGGAAACTTGTGGATTCGATGTTGACGTACGATTCGGAATATCCACATCAATCTGCGTCGATTGGTCTTCATACTGTGCAGAATCTGATGTTGTTCGTGTCTGCTTCGGTGGTGGTGGCAAATTAAATGCAGAAGGTACCGATTGCACCTGAGGAATCGATGGTTTCGGAGGCCTCGAATCACTTGTTCTATTTGGCCTACTTGGTTTAGACACTGGCGACGGTGGTCTAGAAGCAGGAGTTGATACTGGCGTAGTGGAACGCTCTCGTCTTACATTGGATGCTGGTTCAGACTTTCTCTGGTCTCTTTGAGCCCTTTGATCTCTTTGACTTTTTCTCTCTCTAGGCTCACTTCTGTTTTGAGTATTCTGCTCAATAGGTTGCGGTACGGATGTGTGAACCCCAGCATTGTGTTCAGGCGCCAATGATTCTGGCTCTGGGATTCGCTGTAAGGCTGGATCTGAATTTTCAGGTGGAAACAGTTCATCAAGCCACATCAATAAATATGCGGCATTTTCTGAGCCCATCTTCTTTTCTAAGATGACATCAAATTCTGGTATACCAATCCGCTCTCGAATATCCAAAAGGACCATTGCATCACGTTGTACCAAATCAGAGCCCAACTCTCGATTGCGCAACAAACACGCCAGCATGTGAATTAATGCGTTTTGAAAATCCCCTTGGCGACCAAACAACGTTGCCAATCGAAAGTGAATCGAGGCAATGTCTTCCATGTCTTCTTGATTGTCTAGCGTTTTTACCAAACGACGCAACTCTCGAATACAAAGAGGAAAGTTTTCTTGTTCTTCCAATATCTCAACAAATACGGCTGTGGTGTTCTGCCAGGCAACAACGTTCCCAAGTTGCTCCCATTGATTCTGTGCCTCTTTCATCGCCGTCACAGACTGACTAGGCAACTGAGCATATTGATACAACAACCCCAACAAATGATAACTCGCCGCCATTTGCTGTTGATCAAATACCTCTTTGGCACTGGCAAGTGCACGTTCACCATATCGAATGGCAGGGACCAATTGCTCTTGCTGTTCATAAATGGTGGCAATTTCTCTCAATGTTTTGGAGATACCACTGCTGTCGCCAATTTTTTCTTGACTGCGCAACAATTTTTTAAAACGGTGCAGCGCAACTTCGGGTCCTTCTTGATCATAATCCAACGCCAACCGCGCCAAATGGTACAGTACTATGACAAATGCATCATGGTCTTGTGCCTGTTTGGCATCTTCAATAACCCGATCGTACAATTGCTTCGCCAACCGAAAGTTCCCTTCTTGGTGGGCTTGTACAGCGTTGCTCCAAATATCACTCATGTATTTTCCCGAATGGCCTTACCAAAAGCCTCAAATAACTTATTGTCTACTAACTCTGGATGCCATTGTACACCAACGCAAAATGCCAAGTCTGGAATTTCTATGGCCTCGACAATTCCATCTGGCGCTTTTCCAACCACAACACACTGTCCCAATTGATCTACTGCTTGGTGGTGTGTAGAATTCACTTGAATACTGGATGCACCAAACCATTTTTGCCATCGTGGGCTGGTTAATCGAACAGAGTGCCAAGTCTTTGCTGGGTCTGTAGGTTGTTCATGCTCCAGTGCTTCTGGATATCTTGTGGCAATATCTTGAATCAACGTACCACCTGCTACAACGGCCAATACCTGCATACCACCACACAACCCCAACAAAGGCACATTGTTTTCTATAGATTTTTTGGCCAGTTGCATTTCCAAATGGGTTCTTCCTTCATCAATCATATCCAGTCTTCCCTGCGGCTCTTGACCGTACCATTTGGGATCTATGTCAAAAGCACCACCCGTAATGACAACACCATCACAGGATTCCATGACCCAATCCACCAACTCAGCAGAACCTTCTGGAGGTAAGAGGATTGGTTGCATGCCTGCTGCTCTAAGTTTCTCCACCACACATTCTTTGACAAACACTTCTGCACGTGCGGGACGTACACGATGTGATTTGGGTTTTGGACCTGAAGCACGGCGATCGCAAGAAACAGCAACAATCATGGTATCTCCTTCATCTTTTGCATCTAGACATAGGTGCAGCGACATCTTTTTCTAGAATACAGTACAGTGGTAAGGGTCCACCTTCCAATGTGAATATACCTACAAGACCCTTTTTTAGAACTCCCAAACACCCTATTGAATATGCGCAAGATTCACATCATCACAAATCCACTGAGTGGAAAGAACCGTAAACATCCTACACGATTCGATCAAATGCTATCCGTTGCTGAATCAAAATGTGACGAAGATACCAAACTGACTGTTCATAAACCAAGAAGCCTAGAAGCACTGTTGACGGTTGTCGAGTCTATTCATGCGGACAAAGCGGACATTTTGTGTATGCATGGTGGTGACGGAACGGTCCATCAAACTTTTACAGCACTGTGGAAAATTTATGGAGACCACACACCTTATCCTACGGTTGCCATTTTAAAAGGTGGCACAATGAACAATATAGCTCGCAATATTGGCGTTGGTTTTTGGTCAACAGCACGCTCCCTACTCAACGCCATTGCGACAAATGCCCCCTTACAAATAAGCACACACCATCCCTTGGTGATCGACGAAACGCAATCTGGATTCATCTATGGAAACGTTGCACTCGGACCATTTTTAGAAGAGTACTACATTGGCAGTCCTCCTTCGCCGAGTAAGGGGTTTCGAATGTTTTGTAAGATTGTGGTTTCTTCAATCTTCAATACGTCCTACAGCAAGCGTATCTTAGCCCCTGTATCGATGCGTGTATTCATCGATGGAACTGAGTTGGACCAAACAGAATTCACACTGTTTGGCATAAGCATGGTGGCCGATGTGGGCTTTTACTGTCGACCCTTTTACAAAACCCTAAAGGACCACAGTTCCTTTCAGATCATTGCCACCACCTGTCGACCAGTAAACATTGTAAAAGTCGTCCCACACTTTTGGTTTGCCAAACCAACAAAGAAGCCGTACATCGTAGACATGACAGGTACAGAAATTCGATTTGAATACAACACTCCTCAAATGAGCACCATTGATGGAGATGTGTATCCTCCAAAATCGCATGAAACGATCCGCGTTGGACCACCTGTCCGATTTGTACACCTATAGTTTTTCAGAGGAAGCATGTCTCGCACGTATCGCACATTGACCAATACAGACACGCCACAAATTGTGGCGTTGCTCGAAGACTCTCCCATCAGCAATCTATACCTTCGAGATTTACTTGATCGTCAGGGCGTTGACTATTGGGGACTCCATCGATGGATGGGCGCTTTTGATGACAACACGCTCATTGCCTTGAATGTCGACATTGCCTGCACACGGCCCAATGAACCTTGTAAACTAAGCGTTCCGGTTGGAGATTCTGAAGCGTGCATGGTGCTTGGACAATACACCGCTCGTCAAGGTGGGGTAGAACGAATTATGGCAGAACGCTCTGCTTCTCAAGGTTTTTGGAAAGGATTGGGAACCCCACACCCCCTGATTGATCATCCACAACACGTCATGTCCATATCTGAACGAAGCAATGGTCCAGTACTGTCAATTCGCCCCGCAACCAAAAGTTTACTGACTCCACTAATTCAAAGTACCGCCCTAATGAGACTGGAAGATGAAGGGTATGATCCGAGAAAGAACGATATCGGACTGTGGCAACAAACCATAGAGGTTCTCATCGCACAACGTCGGATTTGGGTGGCCACACAAGATGATCAGCTCTCTTTTGTAATTGAAATCGGAACCCGATGTTCCAAGGGCACACAAATTGGATCTACCTATGTCCCAAAAACATTTAGGGGTCAAGGATATGCTACTCGAGGCATGCGCGCAATCGTAAACCATCTGTTGCAAGACTCGGCGTTTGTGAGTTTATTGGTCAACGAAGGGAATATACCAGCCCGTAAATGTTATGAACGTGTAGGCTTTGAATACGGCGATGCCTACCAACTCTTTGCTTTCACCGTCTAATCGAGTGTCTTCCATGTTCACCATGCTCACCATGCTCTTGCTCTCCTACAGTTATGCCACTCCTCTTCAAACAACACACACAACCATGACCTTTAGCTCCAACATTGAATCTATACCCACCGACATTCGACAAAAGATGACAGGGGTTACTTGGCATGAAGGATGTCCAATCGCATTGGATAATCTGGCTTTATTGACCCTATCTTACTGGGGAGAAGACAACACAAGTCAAACCGGTCAACTCATTGTGCACAGCACTCAGTCCGAAGCCATCACACGGGTGTTTGAAGTGTTGTATACAAATCACTTTCCTCTGACCAGCATGAAACTGATGTGGGAATTCAAAGGAAGTGACGATGCCAGTATGAAAGCAAACAACACCTCTGGCTTCAACTGTCGCCGGGTCAAAAATACCGACAAATGGTCCAACCATTCGTATGGAAAAGCGATCGATGTCAACCC
>ERZ807291.9621-NODE-9621-length-10406-cov-11.114482_pt1 | contig 10406 bp, 11 predicted proteins | sample MGYA00521257_ERZ807291 | MGnify/ENA primary metagenome ERZ807291 (study PRJEB31413, sample SAMN03169783) | marine metagenome | biome: Marine; feature: Water; material: Subsurface seawater | place: North Sea | collected 2011-04-28 | depth 1 m m ... | reverse complement strand
CGGGAGTCGGCCAGACCGACATCCTCAGAGGCAAAGATAACCAGGCGACGAGCGATGAAACGGGGATCTTCCCCCCCGGCGAGCATCTTGGCTAGCCAATAGATTGATGCGTCTGGGTCGTTGCCGCGCATGCTTTTAATAAATGCGGAAGTGGTATTGTAGTGTTCGTCTTCATCACGGTCATAGCGAATACTTCGTTCACGGCAAAACCCGGCTACCTGCTCCTGGGTGATTTCGCTTTTTTCGGGGAGGGCTTCGACTATGGTTTCTATAAAATTGTATCCTTTGCGCAGATCACCCTCGGAGAGTAGTGCAATATGTTCGATGATTTCATTTCCTGCATGGCAACCACGAGATCCCAGACCACGATCATCATCCTGAAGTGCAGATTGAAGAGCATTTTCGATAACTGGAGATGGGATGGGTTCGAGGGAGAGTAGTTGGCAGCGACTGAGTAAAGGGTCGATAATATAATATCGTGGATTATGTGTGGTTGCACCAATCAGACGGACATCACCAGATTCAACATCGGGGAGCAGTAAATCCTGTTGTGCTTTGTTAAAACGATGAAGTTCGTCCACAAAGAGAAAGCAGTTTGCAGATCCATAGTAGCGAACAAGTTTAAGGGTGTCGCGTAATTCAGCAGCATTTGAAGTAACCGCATTCACCTTTAGCAGTTTGCACTTTCCTTCCGCAGCAATTACTGAGGCAAGGGTGGTTTTTCCAGAACCGGGTGGCCCGGCAAGAATTAAGTTACTTACGCGATTCTCACGAATAAGGTTGGGCAGCAGGCAGCCTTTTCCCAATATATGATCCTGTCCAAAGACTTCGGTGATGGAACGAGGTCGCATGCGTTCGGCAAGAGGGCGCCTGACCTGCCCCTTGGCCGGAGTGGAATCGAGCGAAAATTCTTTTTTTGTTTCTTCCATTTTGAAGAATGTATCCAAGCACTCAGGGAGTATGGGGGCAAGAGCGGTTATAAAAAAAGTATTTCGAGAGACCCTATAAATTATGATACCAAAAACCTAGAATTTAACTAATCGAATTTAAGATGTGGTAGCGATGGAATCCACTTTTTCGGAGTATAACTTTTAATTTTATTAAATTTTTGATTCCACTTTAGTGCATCATCAAAACATTTACCGGGATAATTTTCCAATATACACTGAAGGTCGACATAATTGGATCCATAGGTTTTACAAAAAGACAAAATAGACTCAGCAGAATATGAAATGTCTCTTTTATCTAGATAACGGTGAATTTTTTGAGCAGAAGTATCAGTACGGAAAGAAAGAGTCGGAGTGAATGGGAAAAAAGCTTTAAACCAGGCTGGGTTCAAGTGCGATGCTACGGCAATTTTTTTATTTTGATTAATAAGGTTGGAAATAGCCGGTAATTGAATTGGGGATACGATTTCATCCACGACCACCAGATCATAGTCCTGAATAGCCCGAGTTTTAAATCTTTTGTGATGGGTCCATATCCATTTTATCGGCTGATTTTGAAAAGATGGGTGATGATGGGCGATGTAATTTAAATTTGAGCTTTTTCCAGAACCACTGATTCCATGAAAAATAAGGAGACGTGCATTATTGAAATTCTGTTTTGACAGGTTGAGGAAGTCATCAAAAGGCGGAATATTTTGAACTTTTTTCTTCATGCAGAATAAAACTCCTTATTAATAAATACACCACGGTTACCGATCAGTTCCTGATCAACTAAATCGTCAACGATTAGCTGGATCTCCCAAACTAAATCAAGCCCGTGCGATTCACTGACCATTTGTCTCGGATAGAGGGCCTGAAACATTGGTTTGAAGGAGAATTCCTCGTTGAAATAATTATGGATCGGAGCACCTTTGGGAATGATTGGAATTCTTCTGGAATAAAGAAGCACTGCACGGTTAGGATGACTGAAGCTTACCGTTCGCCGGTTGCTACCATGACCACGTATGTACTGACCTTTTTCCATGTTGCAGGCAACCACGCGGAGGACTGGATCAATGAGGTCGACACGGCTGCGGCCAGTAACAAGTTTGCCAATATTAACCCTAGATTCACGATTTATTTTGCTGATTCTTGACCGGAAATGAAAGGCCATATATTTTTGAAGTTGTTTTTTTATCACTAACCAAACAACGGTGGCAATTGCCCCACACCCGGTAAATGCTTTGACTATGGGAGAAGATTTATCTCCGTCGGAATCATAATGACTGTAGAGCCAAGTCATATGTTCTGGTGCCATTTGATCGTGATAACCGATGATTAGGTTAAGCACGATCAGGGCAGCTCCAAAAATGAAAAGTAGAATGGTCGCAATTTGATTCTCAGCAGGGATTGAAATGAGGTTCTTAAAAAAATTGAAAGAGTCTTTGGGATCTATGAGTTGTTTTGCGTTATTCTTTACCTTGGCTCGTGTGGGAAATTCACTTGCGGTATGATTGGAAAGACTAAACCTCGTGGTTGAATTAAAGAAAAAAGCAGTAGTAACTTTGACCTCTGCCAAAGTTTGTATTTTGATTTTTGAACCGGAGTAGGGAAATGAACCGGCAGCCTTTTTCATTACCGCTGCGGATATATGGAATTTCTGAGAAGCAGACAAAGTAAATGGGATTTTACGAAGATCTTTACTATCGTGAACAGGTCTAGAATCCTTTACTGTAACTTCTCGTTTTATTGAAAAAGTCGCTTTTTTTCCAATAAGAGATGAATCCTTTACTTTGATTTCGAATTCATTGCCACCATCACTCAAAGTTTCTGGACAAATTATTATTTTTTTCGACATGAATTTAATACCATTTATTATTGAGTTTAATAGGGCAAGAAAATGTTTCTTAAAATCAATTGAAACAATGATAGAAATGTAAGGGATATAGATTCTAATTTTTTTCTAAAGATTGCCAACCAATCTAAAAAGTGGAATAGAACTGCATATGATCTTTAGAAAATTTTCTATAACCTTCCTTATCCTCCCATTAGTAATTTCTTTTTTATCAGCGGATAAAAAACATAACCTTTTAGTTAATACTTTACCGGAATTAAAAACGAGTGAAGCACCCCAGACATGGGACGATGCCTGGGAAGGTTTCGATCCCCGGGCAGAGCCTATGGATGTGGAAATTTTAAAAGAATGGGAGGAGGATAATGTTGTATTGAAAGTTTTGCGCTACCGAATCGGAGTGTTTAAGGGTCAGAAAGCGATGATGGCTGGGGTATACGGACATCCCAAAGGAGGGAAGAACCTACCTGGATTACTGCAAATTCATGGAGGAGGGCAGTATGCTGATTACAAAGCTCCTTTAACTAATGCAAAACGTGGATACGCATCAATCTCTATATCGTGGGCTGGTCGGATTTCAGCACCAGGCTACCGGGTGAGCCCACATGAGGTAAAACTTTTTTGGGAAGGAAAAACGGAAGATCCTAGATACAAAATAACCACTGATTGGGGAGCTTTGGATGCCTACCATGCTCCGAGTCGTAATGGAAGGGATGCATTCCCATCCATTCCTGTGGCGGATTGGACTCTGGATCCGGTTGAGTCACCTCGAAATAATTCCTGGTTTCTCGCTACCCTTGGAGCAAGAAGAGGGCTGACTTTTCTTGAGCGCCAACCGGAAATAGATGCTGATAAATTGGGCGTTTATGGACATTCCATGGGAGGGAAATTATCTGTCTTAACCGCAGGTTCCGATGAACGAGTAAAAGCAGCGGTACCTTCCTGTGGCGGAATTAGTGATCGTTATAGCAGTAATCCTCTTCACCTTGCCACTGTAAGTGATCCACCAAGCCTTAAAAATATTAGCTGCCCGATCTTATTTCAAAGCCCATCTAATGATTTTCATGGTCGAATAAATGATCTGAAAACATCGATAAAAGAAATTAAAAGTGAAGATTGGCGTGTAGCCTGTTCTCCACATCATAACCACCAGGACTCAGCAGAATACGAAGTGGCAAGTCAGTTATGGTTTGATCAATATTTAAAGGGATCCTTTAAGCTACCTTCCACTCCACAAATTATTGTAAATTTATCTCAAGGGAAAAACCCCCTGGTTACTTTGAATATTGATGAGTCCAAGGTTGATTCGGTTGATGTTTTTTATACTCAGCAAGGGCAGATAGATGGTAAAAAAGACGATTCTACTAACACCAAGAGTCGATTCTGGCACCATGTTTCAGTCGCCAAAAACAACAATGCTTGGAGAGCGGAACTCTCGATACATTCCCTAGGTAAACCGCTTTGGGTTTATGCTAATGTCACCTATAGACTTGGAAAATCGATTACGGGTGCTGGTTACTATTATGGAGTGTATACGACTGAAAAATTTACTCTCTCTTCGCTCATGCAGGTTATCACACCAAGAGAATTAATGGCCGCTAAGGCTGTAGCTACAATGAAAGCAAGTCTTGTAATTGAAGATTTTAAGGGTGATTGGAGAAAGGAGTGGTTTTCTTACAAGAAAAACAAATGGGACATCAAAACTCATAAAATTTATGATCCTGTTTGGTCAGCTCCAAAGGGTGCAAAATTATATTTTGAGGTTAAATCAGAAATGCCCAATAAAATGGTTGTTGGTTTGGATAGTTACATAGCCGAAGTGAGCGTGACAGGAAAAAATTCATGGCAGGGGGTTAAACTTAGCGTTTCTGATTTCAAGAATATTAAATTTGAATCCAAAAAAAGTTGGAGTGAGTTCCGGCAATTAAGAATGGGGGATACCGAAACTTTAAGACCACCTAAATCATCTGAACTAAAAGCCCGCCAAGTGGGCAGTCCGTGGAAAGGGAAATCACCTGAGTTCCGTTTCCTTAGATGGTTATTGTAAAGGTTTAAATCAATTCCAGTTTTCCGAAAAGTTAAGATTGGAATTAGAAAGGAACATCATCCTCAACCCCGTCATCATATTCATCATAGGTGTCAAAGGAAGATGAGTCCGCTTCGCTAGATGGCGGGGCTGCATCTTCGGATTGAATCTTATACCCGCTTATAGATGTAAACCATTTGGTTACGCCGTCTTTTCCTTGCCATTCTCTACCGTTGATACGTGCATCGATGGTAACCTTTTGACCTTTCTGTAAGCCCTTACTCTGTTCGATTGTATCTTTAATAAATTCCACAGGAATAGGATTTGCCCATTTCCCGTCACCAGTTTCAACCACCACCTGGTGCTTTCTGAATCCATTTGCACCATATTCGCGAACTTCGTCCACAAATACGATTTCTCCTTTAATTGTTACTTCATTCATAGATTCCGTGCATCATACATTTGCTAAAAGATAGTGAAAGCAAAAACAATGTTGTGGAAAAAATGGTGATGGGTAAAGCTCTGGATATTTATGCATCTAAATCCAGTTATTTCATTATTTTTCTTTGTTCTTTCCTATTACTATGCTCATGCCAACGCTGAGGCATATCGGCTTTTTACTGATCAAAATAATAGAACGATTGAGGCAAGGTTTAATAAATTCAATGGTGATTATGTTCAGATTGTTCGAAGGGATGGACGGTCATTCAGAGTAAAGCCATCCGCATTTTCTTATGATGATCAAAAGTATTTTGCTGATCTGAAAGAAAAAATTAATCCCAAGACCAATCGGTTATGGACCGCCGACGACTTTAAGGGATTATTATTGAGGGATAAATGGACATGTCAGATTAAAAGTGGGGCACACAAGCATATTATTGAATTTAGTTTAGATAAAATTGATATTGATAAGGATGATATTCCTGATGGGAGGAAAATTGTGCATCACACTTCCTTTGTGAATAAGAAAAGGCTATCTTCATTCGGTTGGTGGAAGGTTAATGCCGAGGGGATTATTGAAACATCTCTTGGGACTTGGGAATATGATAAAAAGGGTAACCTTTTAACAGGCAAATGTAAGTCCTGTTACTCTTCCTGTTGTAGTGTCCTGAGACCCTTCGTAAAGCAGTTGGAGCAGAAATAAGTTTTAATTCAGGTCTGGAATTTGAATTAGCTTCGATCAAACTTTAATGATGGCCTTCTTTTATTAGCTTAGCTAGTTTAATAGTAGGCTTAGCTTTTTATTTTAGTTTACAGGATTTTCCTTCTAGAAACGATTGTTTTGCAGTAGATAAATATTCCTTCGTCCAGTTGTTATCCTTTTAAATTAAAAAGAACGTTGAACAAAGTTCCTACCCTTACAATATAACGATTTGTATTAACTTTTTAACTAATCGTGAAAACTTCGCTTATTTTTTGTTTCCTTTATCTCTTCCTTCGGATTCACCTGTTGGGGAGCATGCCAGTGACCAGAATTTGCAAACCAGAGAAACTAATCGTCTCTACATCATTTAATGAGTTTTCGCCGATAGTTCGCAAGGGTCATATATGTAATTGGCGAGTCAGCAAAGGAGAGTATGTTGTTGAAGCCCATCACAACCGTTTTCGGGATGCCAAGGGAATTGTGGCCCTGATAACCAAAGGCCAGGGAGCACAATTTAAAAATGTTTCTATTTGGCACGCAAAAGCAAAAAAAATATTATGAACGAAGCTTTTGCCTACACTCATCGCCTGTCTAATTTAAAGCTCCCACTTGATCATCGATCTGACGCTCTGCGTGATGAGATTTTATCATTCCTCAATTTGAGGAACGATCAATTAGAAAAATTTAAAGTCTACCGTCGAGGTTACGACGCACGAAATAAGTCAAATATTCACTTTATTTACACTTTAGATTTACTTTTTTCAAGTGATGTCGATACCACCGCACTTGCGAAAAAATATCACCTTCATAATGCCCCGGATATGGCATATAAGCCGGTTTTTAAGCAATCTGTCGGAGCAACTTTTGTTGCTCAAGCAGATTACAAGAGACCTGTGGTTATTGGAACCGGACCTTGTGGTTTATTTGCCGCATTGACTTTAGCTCAACTGGGTCTTCAACCATTAGTTCTTGAGCGTGGCAAAGCCGTACGCCAGCGAACAAAGGATACTTGGGGTTTTTGGCGTAAGCAGGTTTTTAACGATGAGAGTAATGTCCAGTTTGGTGAGGGGGGAGCGGGCACATTTTCGGATGGAAAATTGTGGAGTCAGGTAAAGGACCCCAAGCACTTGGGTCGAAAGGTCATGGAGGAGATGGTGAAGGGTGGGGCGCCGGAAGAAATTCTTTATGTGAGCAAACCACATGTGGGCACTTTTCGATTGGTGAAAATTGTTGAGTATTTACGAGGAGAGATTGAGCGTTTGGGAGGAGAAATTCGATTTTCCACCCGAGTCGAGGACATATTGGTTGAGAATGGTTCCATTAGAGGTTTGAGCACACATAACTTGGTAAATGGCCAACATGAGCAAGTTGATGCGTCGCAAGTTGTTTTGGCTATTGGGCACAGTGCCCGCGATACATTTGAGATGTTGCACTCCCGGGGTGTTTTCGTTGAACCCAAAGCATTCTCTATTGGGTTTCGTATTGAGCACCCACAGGGCTTAATTGATCGTGCTCGTTTTGGGCATAATGACCGTTACGCTGGGCATCCAGATAAAATTGTGGAACATGTAGGTGCTGCAGATTATAAGTTAGTTTATCATGCAAAAAACGGGAGGAGTGTTTATAGCTTTTGCATGTGTCCGGGAGGAACTGTGGTGGCAGCAACATCTGAGATCGGGCGGGTTGTAACCAATGGAATGAGTCAGTACTCACGACTCGAGCGAAATGCTAATGCTGGAATTGTGGTTGGGATTGAACCCCGTGATTTTGGTGCTGATTCAGGTAATCCACTTGCAGGAATCGCATTTCAGAGAAACTTGGAATCAGGTGCTTTCAAATTGGGAGGCGAGAATTATTTTGCCCCTGGGCAATTAGTTGGAGATTTTTTAGCCGGTCGAGCGAGCAAGGAGCTGGGTGATGTTGAACCATCTTACAAGCCGGGGGTTCTCTTGACTGATTTGACTGGAAATCAAGGCCCTTCTGCATTACCTGCTTATGCAATCAAGGCCATTCAAGAAGCCTTGCCTGAGTTCGGAAAGCAGATCAAGGGTTTTGATCGTAGAGATTCACTTTTTACTGGAGTTGAAACACGCACAAGTGCACCAATTCGAATTCGTCGAAATGTGGTAAAGCATCCGTTGGCTTTCCAGTCTATCAGTACTGAAGGATTATATCCGGCCGGGGAAGGTGCAGGTTATGCAGGTGGTATTATGAGTGCGGCGATAGACGGCATAAAGGTGGCGGAGGCCTTAGCTGGAACTTATCTGACCAGAGCAAGTTCATGAATCTAATTCTGAGAAATCTGATTTGATTCTTATTAAAGAAGAGGTTGATACGGGTCCTAAAAGCAAGTACATGAAAGTTACAATATCTGTGGTAGATTGTAATAGCCTTGGGCTTGAAATAAATGCTAGCCTTTAAAAATGAAAAAAATGACTAATCGTTTTAACTGGATTTTCCTGCTCACCTTTTTATTTGCTTCCTGTGGAAAAGAAATTCAAGGGAGCTATACTGCAATGGTGGAAGGGAAGAAAGTAACTTTTCAATTTAAAGAAGGTAACGAGGTTTTAGTCAGAGGATATTTCCCCGTTGAACTTACTGGTAGTTGGGTGGAGGAAAAAACATTTGGAGAGCCTATGATTTGGATATCTTTTGATGGCCCGGAAGATAAGCCTTTCCGTCTTCGGTTTGAATTAAAACCGGATGGTAATAATTTTGAATTAGCGGCTATTAAAGCCCGGCCCTTAGGAAAGGGAACAAAATTAAATCCCGTTGTACTCAAGGGAAGTCCAGTTTTTAAACCACAAGAACAAGAGAAGGAATAAATATGCAATACAAAGTAATTATAGAAGATGCCACAAAAGGTGTTATGGGTGGAGGGGCAATGGAGACTGCTACTTCAACATTGTCTGAGAAAGTAAACGAGGCAATTAAGGAAGGTTGGGAACCAATAGGAGGTATTTCCCATAGCGAAGACAGGCAGGAGAATCCTTATTTGCTACAGGCAATGATCAATCGAAGCATGGTTTCAGCTTCTGGTTCGGAGTAAGAAATAAAAATTACTTACTACAACCTATAACCAAGTGAGTGGGGGAGGAGGATTCGCGATAAAAAGTAAGATTATCCTTATATTTCTAATTAGGCGGATTTGGCTCTCTTTTGCCTATGCCCATGAGCGGGTAATATTTCTATATAAAACGATTTAAGTTCTGATTTTTCAGCTTCGTTGATGTGTTTGTCAATTTCGGCAAGATGTACCTCTTTTGCATCGCTCTCGGTTATACCAAATTTGCATTCAAAATCCCAAAAATCTACTCCTTTAGGTAATTCCTTCCTTCGGTTTCTTTTTACGCACTTACGAACCTCAGCTTTTACAGACTCAATCAGTCTTGGGTATTTTATTTTTTCGTGAGTTAACTCAAATGTTTTTTTCATATTTTCTTTGCTTGCTTACTAGTTACCCGAAATCATAAACGAATAAATGAATAGTACGAATCTCTTCGTAATTTATTTCCACCTCTCCATTGCTTGCGAATCACGATAATCAAGAATTAGCGAAATCTGATGGAACAAGAAAATTTTTTTAAAATGGATTGAAATATAAAGCACATCTTTATTCTTTAATGCTTTATCTGACCATCAAACTGACTACGGTATAAATTACTTTACCCATGAACTTTCTATATTTCAAAAATAATAATTAAATGAAATTACTTGTACGCAACTTAGATCGATTAACAACCGAGGAAGAGCTAATAACTATATTTAAAGAATTTGGGGAAATTGAATATTGTACGGTTGTGATGGACCCCAAAAGTGGATCTTCGAAGGGATTTGGGTTTATTGAAATGCCCAATGCAAACGAAGCAAAAGGAGCGATCAAAGGTTTAAATTACAAAACGGTTGGCAGAAATAAAATACGGGTTAAAACGACCAAGAATTGAAACTGTTTCGTTCAGATACACGAACTTTCCATTAATCAGTATAAAAAACTTACTTAGAGCTGAGATATTGCATTTTCGCGAATCCGTGAAGAGGCAATAAAAGAGGAGTACGACCAAGTTAAACTTCTTACACTCATGCAAGTACCATGGGTACGGTCAAATTGCTCACTTAATTCTAAGTGATCAGAATGGTATACGATTGCACGCATCAACTTATCACCTGCAATTAATAGGCAATTTTGTAATTCGTTGTATTCCGGGGATGATTTATCAATCTTTCCACTGTGACTGAAACCAATCTGTTGGAAAAAAGGTTCCATTGTTTCGACAATGGTTACGCTCGGAATTTTCGCGATTTCAACCATGCATTGATAGTAGAATCGTGCCAAGTTTGCGGTACAGAGAGGCCATGGATGGCCTATATCTTCTCCCTGATTTACGGTTCCATCATACTTATCACCAGGATACCGTCCAATTAATGGTCCAATATCTAGTTCCTGATCTTGCTCGTTTA
>ERZ807291.9619-NODE-9619-length-10407-cov-6.206240_pt1 | contig 10407 bp, 12 predicted proteins | sample MGYA00521257_ERZ807291 | MGnify/ENA primary metagenome ERZ807291 (study PRJEB31413, sample SAMN03169783) | marine metagenome | biome: Marine; feature: Water; material: Subsurface seawater | place: North Sea | collected 2011-04-28 | depth 1 m m ... | reverse complement strand
CATTCTGTTGCATCGTAAAAAAATCAAAATGTGTCTCTACATATGACTGAAGCGATTTTTCAGTTACTCCAATAAATAACGAAGGATTGAATTCATAAAGGCCTAATTCAGATGAATCATATAAACTAATACCATCCGAAACTCGTTCTAGCCGTATATGTAGGGGTTTATTTAAACACAGCCGGGTGTAGAGATTGTCGTAGTTTTTGTTTAATAACCTAGCTATTTGTGCAGCTTTAGCATAATTACTCGATTTCTTAATTTCACACGGCATATCACCACTACACGAACCTGTTCTATTAAAAAAACTACTTTTATCTCTGGTAAGAGATTCTAAAATTTTAACAGCTCCATCATTATCTCCACTTTCAATTGATTCCGTGGCACGTTGTACACCTTGTGCAATTTGTTTCCATGCATTGGAGTCGCCACCAGTTTTTCTTCCACGACGAGCAGATTTTCTACGAATCGGTTTTTTACCCTTTGTTTTACGTCTTTGTTGCGTTTTTTTTCCTTTTTTGCTAAATTTTCTAAGAGTTTTACCCATTATATATATATACAATGATAAAATACATAATGCGTAACATAGAATTACCATCCGAATTAATAACACATATTTATTCATTTATAGATGATAAAACAAAAATCAAAAAGTTACCAGATATTTGGTTTAAACGTATCATCAGTTCAGATTATCAATATTATTCTAGTAAAATGAAAAGAATGTGTCTAGCAGTGGAAGAACGTATGCTAAATATCTTGATAAAACAAGGTGCGTTTAATATAATTCACAATATGCATAGTTATAATATTGAGAATATTATTCATTATACGGAGAACGTTTCTTAAAACAACAACAATAATATTTGACTGTTCTCTCAGGTTTTAATAATTTTTCTAAAACTGATATCATTCTTTCTTGACCGTGTGACCATTCCATTTAGATTAAATCGGAAATAATATTTAAATACTAATTTTATATTATAATAATGCATTTAGGAGGTAATTGGATCCCAGATACCCAAAAAAGCATAGAACGACGTGAATTTATTAAAAACAAGTATCTAAATGGTCCTATGTTGAAAAGTAAAGAACCTATAGAGAAAAAGCAATTTTATTTTACAATGGAAAACGAAAATACAGATCCACCTATTTTTGTTATTGGTTGCGGTCACAGTGGTACAACTATTTTACGTAAAATGATTGGGTCGCATTCCAAAGTATATGATGTAGGATATGAAACTGATATGTTTTTAAGACCAATCGATACCATTGAGAGATTGCATACGGTATCCCGCAGAGTAGAAGAGTTAAATAAAAACACAATAATGTACAAAAAACGTAGATGGATAGAGAAAACACCGAGACACGTTCATCATATTGATACAATAAAAAAGTTTTTTCCAGAAAGTAAAATAATCGTCTTAACGCGACATCCTATATCATGTATTAAAAGTTTACACCATCGTTATAAAAATCTAAAAAAATCAGTGACGCGATACATTGAAGATAACATGACATGGCAGACATCGAAATATAGAAATACTTTTCACGTAATTAAATATGAAGATTTGATACAAAATACACAAGAAGTAATCAAAACATTGCAAAATTTTTTAGGGTTAGATTATGAGGATCTCACGAAATATGAGAAAACAAACAGAGTAATAGAATATGATGATAGAATTTGTGCGAAATGTGGTTCTAAAAACATACGTAAAACAACATGTTTTGGAACATTATATCATTGTACTCTTTGTAAATTTCACGGAGCATATAATGATGTTGATAACATTCGACATAGACAATTGCGCGATAGCCAAGTAAATACAGGACTGTTTAATAAATTACACGAAGACGAAGACTCGTCTGAATTTACAGAAAAACAGATGGAAAATATGAAAAATTTTGAATTAAAAGATGTGAATTTACAACATTTATGCTGTCTTTTAGATTACAATATAATATAATTTTATGATAACCTATTAAACCTTTATCATAAAGTAATGTATATGGGACGATTTTACGATGGAGATATAGAAGGAAAATTCTGGTTTGGTATTCAAGATAGTAATGATATAGAAGAATTAGTTTCTGTTACACCCCACGTATATTTTTCTTGGAAAGTTTGTGGTTGTAGTACGGATAATGATAATGATGAATATTGTAAAGGTTGTTATACATCAAAAGAAGAACATATTGAGGATGCAGTAGAAAATGAAGAATATGAAGACGAAATGCTTTATATAGAAGACAGTTCACAGGGTTATAGTCTTGATAAAGATATACATTATGATGAATTGAAGAAAAACATGGAAGAATTACGAAAAAAAATACCCGAAATAATTTTGAACGAATTTGATAAAATCGAACAAACGGATAAACTATTAAATGCATTTACGGGAGTATTTGATAATACAAACAAAGTAGTATCAAATTATTTTGGAGGAATACCGCAGTTAGGAGAGGAAAAAAGAATGGTATTACAAATAATCGCTCGATATACTCTTGGTTTACAGATAGAATATTGTTTACGAACAAGCGAAAGTTGTCATGTAAACTGTGAATATTAAAGATATAATTTGTTTTCAATATCAGGATCGTACTTCGAATCTAACTTTGTTTCAATAATATCAACCAATGAATAGATAGTAGGATATTCCCTTTTTTTAATAAATTGTTCGGCTTTTTCAATTGTAGAAAATGTTCCTAAAACACACATATTTGAAATTTTGGTAACACCATATTCAATACCAATCACCGAAAAGTAAAGGCAGTCATTCGACATTTATATATTGTAAAGGTTTTATTTTAAATTATTTAAATACTAATCACTATATTTAAATAATATGCTAGCATCTATTATTACTGGAATTCTATTGATTATAACTTTTGGAGGATTTATTACGTATTTTTCAACACGTACAGATAGAAGAACCGTGACGCCTGTAAGTTATTAAATATTTTTATTGTGTAATTGTAGTATAAAAATGATATTCTATTTAGGATATGTATGTTTGTTAGTATTGTATTTATTGTATGTCCAATTTAGTCCAGGTATGGGAAATATTTGGTATAGAAACGAAGAATATTTTTCACCAATGGGCGCTATCAATATGATTTTTGCCCCTTTCTATGTACCCCAATTATGGCTACCCGAGTTTTGGGATATAAATTTTATTGTTTGGACATTTTTGTATGTGAGCATATATATTTTTTATAAGTTTTATTATTAATAATATATATGAGCGGATATTTTGACGTGCAAAAAAATGGTGTTTCGCCATTTCAAAATTTTATGTGCTATTTAGGTGGATCGGCTATCCAAACATTTGGCGATAATCCAGTAACCGCATACCGTCAATTAGTTCAGCAATATGCTAAAAATGCGAATGGGGAACTAGTAAAACCACAAGTAGCAATTAAGGAAGCTAGATCGGTATTCTATCAATCCCCTGTAGGGGCATCATTATCAGGATTAACACCACGTATGGTTGGCGTACTCTTTAAACGTATACCTAAATTTGGTATTTTATTAGGCTATACCACAATAACTGGAAATACCGGCGAACCTGGAGTAATGGCGGCAACAACTGCCTCTATATTATCAGCACCCTTTATTAATCCAGTTCGAATGATAGAAAAACAACAACGTGTGGATATGAAAAAAACTGGGAAAGAACGTCCAGTCATGGAAATTGTGAAAGAAGCACAACAAAAAAAATTTAAACCATTATTTAGAGGGACTGTTCCATTAATGGGACATTCATTCGCAAGTGCTATATTAGGATTAGTGGGTCAACCAAAATTACAAAAAAATATAGAAAAACAAATTGGCGCAAACTCTTCAATGGGACAATCTGCTTGCAATCTTATATCATCATCAATTGTAAGTCCAATATATGTGTTTGTTACAAACCCTTTATCGAGATTAGAAGTAATTATGCAAACAAATTCCATTTCTGGTAAACAAATAGGTATTGTAGATGCGTGTAAAGAATTATCAAAAGATATGGCGCAGAACGGTATGAAAGGTGTGTTTAGAGGACAAGGTATTGGATTAGCAAAGGCAATTGTATCATTAACACTTTTCCACGAAGGGCGTTTGTTTTTAACACGCGAAACAAAACGATATAATGGTACCCTTTAAATAAAATTGAATTAAATTATCGTATTTAATAGTATATTATTATCTATTAAATATGAAAAGTTTTGCAAAAAGTATATCAAAACGAGTAAGAATTGTAGAAGTAGGACTTCGCGATGGCTTGCAAAATGAGAAACATATTGTACCATTGAATGTGAAGATCGAATTACTGAAGCGTTTAAGTAAAAGTGGTTTAAAATCTATTGAAGTTGGGTCTTTTGTTTCGCCAAAATGGGTTCCCCAAATGCAGGATACCGATAAATTGTGCAATTATATTAAACAACAAAAACAAACAGGAGGCACAAAGCGTCTATATACTAAGGATATTTCCTATTCTGTCTTAACGCCTAATATACAAGGAGTAAAAGATGCGATTAAATATGGCGGCGTGAATGAAGTTGCTATCTTTGGTGCGGCATCAGAAGAGTTTTCTAAAAAGAATATTAATTGTTCTATTGATGAATCAATGGAACGATTTGAACCTGTTGTTAAAACTGCTTTGAATAATGGACTTCGTGTACGAGGATATGTTAGCTGTGTATTAGGATGTCCGTTTGAAGGTATTGTAGATCCAATGCGTGTAGCTAAAATAACAAAACAAATGTTGCGAATGGGTTGTTATGAAGTTAGTCTAGGAGACACTATTGGTGTAGGAACGATTAGTACTACTCGTGACCTATTAGAATGTTTGATAAAAAAGGAAAATATTCCACCCTATGTACTAGCTGCTCATTTTCACGATACATATGGACAAGCCCTTGCTAATATTCGTATAGCCCTACAATACGGTATTAATGTAATTGATAGTTCTGTATCTGGATTAGGCGGTTGTCCTTATGCCGGTTCTAACGCTAGTGGTAATGTAGCAACAGAAGATGTCCTTTATATGTTGAAAGACTCTGGTATTGAAACTGGAGTTGATATTGAGAAAATTTTACTTGCTTCAAAATACATTGATGAAGTACTAGGTCGATATACTTGTAGTAAAGTAGCACAGGCAAAAATTAAAAAAGATTAATCTAAAAATAATTTTGAGAGTATTTTGTTTATTTCTTTTTCTCAGTTATTTTTTTTGATAATTCACAATACGTTTTTGATGAATCGTGTAATTCTTCGGCACTTACTTTACGTTTGTCGCTATACTTCCAATAAAAAGGCAACATCCTCATACGTTTTTTTTGTATTTCTTCTGTAGAAATGGGATCTTTTTTACAGCACGAAAAAAATCGTGTAATATTCATTTTTATAATAGACATATAATATTATTCCCAATAAAATTGATTAAGTCTAAACATATAAGTCATTTGTAAACTAAGTTATGAATTATAAGCAACTTGAAACAATACTTCCTATAGAAGTTATAAACTATATAGGAGAATTCGATAGTACATCAAAAGAAAAGATGGACCTTGCGATAAAAGAATTAAATGAATATAATCATAAGATAGAAGAATACTGGGGAGAACAAGAGCAAGAATGGCGCATGAGCGACTGGCAGATATCGTGTCGTCGGAGATGGGATCCAGGATTTGGTAATAGAGGATTTCCGATTTTATCTTTATCGTGGGGCGATTTTATCCTTAGTGGGGGCATATTTCATCTTGATCGTAGAGAATAAAAAAAATGGAACAAGCAAGAAGAAATTAATATTTTAAGGAAATTATTCATACTATTGATAATGAAACAATATGAATAATGGTATAAATTATAAATAAAAAGAAAGAATTTTTGCCTTTTCGTAGTAACCGGTATTCATTTCCTTTTCTTTATTCATTTTTTTACAAATGAAAATACAGTGTAAACATCCCAATAACATTTATATTATTTATACATAAAGAAAATTATTCTAATAATATAAATGGATCGCCCAACCTGGAATGAATACTTTAAAGAGATTGTTTTGGCTACTGCAAAACGTTCGCCGTGTGAACGATTAAAAGTCGGATGTTTATTAGTATACGACAATAGAATAATTTCTCAAGGATACAATGGTTTTTTACCAGGTTGTCCTCACGAAAGTATTGTACGAGATAATCACGAGCAAGCGACAGTTCACGCCGAACAAAATGCGATATGTGATTGTGCGAAACGCGGTGTATCTTGTAATGGTGCAACAGCTTATGTAACACATTATCCTTGTTTAATTTGTGCGCGCTTATTATTGGCGTCAGGAATTTCGAAAATATATTATGTCCATGAGTATAAAAAAGACGAATTAGTGGATATATTTGCGCAACAAAAACAGGTTGATATAATAAATATAGCAAATAATCTTTAGTGAAAGTTTTTTATTTGAAACATTTGCTTAACAAAAACAGGTTGATATAATGAATCCATTAACATAAATAATCAATTTTATATAAAATAAAAAAATAAATAATTTATATTAGATAAATTATATATTATTTATGGAGAAGAATAGTGATCATTCCCATCCCCTTTCTCACTCCCTATTCATTCTCTCTCTATCCTATCTTCTTCACCCCTACCTTTCCCTCATATCGTCTGCCCTATCTTGCCACACGTCTCTTATATCTTCTCCATTCTCCATCAGATAATATGAAGCTGGATGTGGGTGTACTATTTTTTTACTACAATAACCACGACAAAACGGACATACGACTCGCTCGAAAGGATTGGTCTTTCCTATTATTTTATCCAAACATTGTTTACACGTTTGATGTTTATTTTCGCATCCTGTTTTTAGTAAAATTTTTTTATGTTCCATACAAATGGCACAATAGTGTAAACCCAAATCTTCATTACATACAGGACATTCTGTTATATCATCAATACAAATAGAACATAGTTTATGTTTTAATTTACAACCAGATATGGAGGCCATATCCATTTTTTCACAATGATCACATTTTCTATAATGTTTGTAAATATTACGTTGTTGTTGGTTTATTTCATATATTTTAACCTCAATATTACAAATAGCTTTATCATAAAAGCTATCTTCGAATTTTAATTCCTCATAACGTTTATCTGCTTCACGAAATATAGGTTCTCTTTCTTCTCGCACTGCTTTTGCAAGGGAATGGTCTCCTTGTGTGAACGCTATTATTTCTCCTTGTTTCCATTCATAATATAGATAATCTCGCATATAACCAATCTCTAACAGTATAGGTTGTATATGATTTAAATATTTATCATTTAAATAATTTTGATATTTACGAAATTTTTTTTTAACATTTTGCAATTTCATTTTATTGAAAATTGTATGAATATTTACATCATAATATAATTTTTGAATACGATTATCCTTATCGTCTGGGAATTTATTTCGTATTTGTTCCATAGTTTTTATTTAATAGTGATTGTTGTTAGTATTAAATAAAAAATATACGTTCAATTTTATATTATTATTATTATTATTATATTATTTACTCTTTATTAGACGTTTCTTTACTTTTTTCGCAGTGGTTTTTACCTCTCCTTTTTGGATAGATTCACGAAGAGCCTTGTACTTTTGATACTCTTTCTTAAGAGTATCCAGTTCAGCCAACCACATCTTTTCTAGTGTAGTCTTTTTCAACACATCCAATTCTGTTTCTGCATCACCCTTCTCTTTCATAATCTTGTCTACGTTTTCTTGTGTGACTGAATCCATAGGCATCTTGATCAAGTACTTGAAATCGCCATCAATCTTCACAAATTCCATATTGGTCAATAGAGTGTTTACTTCATCGGCTTTCTTACGTCTCAAATCAATCGTTCCATCCAAATTCTTTTGAATATATCGAGCACGATTCGATAACTTTACTAACTTATTTTCTAAGTCTTTGATCAAATGCTTTTTACGCTTGCTATACATTTCAAGACGAACATCATAAAAGTCATCGACGATTTCTTCAACTGCCGCGTATTTTCTCAATTTGCAATCTTTGTTGAACATATGCATATTTGTAGTTGATACACTAGATGTGAGTTTCAACATCTTCTCTATTCCGTTAATACCTGTAACTGAATCTACCTTTGATTCAATATCTGCGAGTTTACCTCTAGGAAAGATAACTGTGATATCGATAGACACTTCGGTGGAAAGTGACGTGAAATCACGAATTGATGGAGGAATCTTCTTGCCCGATTTATCGGTTGTTCCATCGGCTAATCCTTCTAGGAAACTAATGTAAGGCATTGTCCATGAACCAACCGGCAATTCAGTAATCCTAATTTTGTCTGTGTCGATTTTCTCATAAACACCCTTGGTCAAATACTTGTTAGTATCCATCTTTGTAACAGTACCGTTAAAGCCCTCATAATAAGGCGTGAACTCTCCTGCCTCCGCAACATTTTTTCCCTTTAGTTTGAGTTTCAAATAATCAACCAATTGCATAGGGGAGAATGCCGGAATGTTACACGAGAAGCCAGTACCAATACCCGAAATACCATTTATCAATGCGAACGGGATAATGGGGGCATAAAATTCTGGTTCAACCAAAGTTCCATCATCATCTAGATACGTCAATACCGCATCATCCGCTTCAGGAAAGATAGAACGAGTAATCGAATTTAACTGAGTAAAGATATATCTCTCAGAAGCACTATCATCACCACCGTGCAAACGTGTACCAAACTGACCGTTTGGAGAGAGAAGATTGATATTATTGGATCCTACATAATTTTGCGCCATATTCACAATCGCCCCATTCAATGAAGCTTCACCGTGATGATAGGCGGAATGTTCCGAAACATAACCCGAAAATTGAGCTACCTTAATTTCTGAAGTCAATCTACGTTTAAAGGCCGAATAGAGAATTTTTCTCAAAGAGATTTTCAATCCATCTACCATATTTGGAATCGAACGTGCACAATCATAAGTTGAAAAGTGAATCATTTCGCGGTCAATAAACTGGTGATAATCCACTTTGTTACTCGACGTATCGAGGTAAGCGTTTTTGTCGTAATTTTCTAGCCAAGTTTTACGATCGTCTGGACGCTTTTTATTAAAGACTTTATCAATGGTATCGTCACTAACCTTACCACTATATACAAAATCTACAATTTTCTTATTCGCAAAATATTCTTTAAATTCACTTGATGTAGAAGTACCTAGACCCTTAAAATATTTAATGGTCCAACCTTGTATTCCCGCTTCACCCAAGCTTTCTTTCCATTGTGCATATTCGCCGTCATTGTAGAATAGTTTTACAGAGGCACCTTTTTTGGCTCTCAAAATAGGCGTATTCATAAAGGAAATGAAACCCGGAATATGAACAAGTGATGACCACTCACTATGAAAGAGATTAATACATAGTCCTTTGATATGTGAACCATCCAAATCCTGATCCGTCATAATCATAATTTTACCATAACGCAAATGTTTATGAACATCACTGATTGCATTATATTCACAACCGGTCTCCAATCCTAAGATTTTCTTGATATCTGTAATTTCCTTATTATCGGCAATTTTCTTGATTTGTTCTCCACGAACATTCAATAACTTACCCTTCAAAGGATAAATACCAATCACATTACGATCATCGCTAGACAATCCAGAAACAATACCAGACAAAGCCGAAAGTCCCTCACATAGAATAAGAGTACATTCAGAAGATTTGGTAGTACCACTGAAATTAGCATCAATGAAATTCGCAATTCCACGAACATTTTTGGTTTTGGAACCGTCTGTCTTTTTCGCCATTTTATTTTCCTTTGCTTCAGTCAATGAACAAGCTACATCCATTACACCCATTTTTGCGACCTTTTCGATAAATCCATCTGTAACAACACAAGATGAACCAAATTTCGCAACAGGTGTATTCATATAGTCTTTTGTTTGACTATCAAATGAAGGATTTACGACATCACAACGCAAGAACAACATAATTTGTTCTTTAATAGCACTCGGTGAAACCTTCACTTTTTTCCTTTTCTCGATATAATCACACAATTTACGCGTGATTTGCCCAGTGATATAATCAACGTGCTTACCTCCCTTGAATGTACAAATACCATTTACAAATGATACTTGTGTAAATTCGTGATTTGGTGCAAGCGCGACAGCATATTCCCAGCGTTCATCAGTTGTTTCGTAAATACGCTTTGTCTCAGCTTTTGAGCCAACATAAAGATCAACATATTGTTGAAAGTTTTTCACAGGAGCAGCAATTTCATTGAAACCTACTTTCACTTTTTTAATAGAATGGTCCGTAACAGATGCGATATCATAGACACGCTTTTTCAATAAAGCCACCATATTTTTATCAAGTCCATTAATACCCAAACGTTTATAATCTGGTTTAAATAAC
>ERZ807291.9615-NODE-9615-length-10408-cov-3.370907_pt1 | contig 10408 bp, 5 predicted proteins | sample MGYA00521257_ERZ807291 | MGnify/ENA primary metagenome ERZ807291 (study PRJEB31413, sample SAMN03169783) | marine metagenome | biome: Marine; feature: Water; material: Subsurface seawater | place: North Sea | collected 2011-04-28 | depth 1 m m ... | reverse complement strand
CTGGGCGTCGTTTGACCCACGGTGTGAGAGAGGGGTAGGGACAGGTCATCGGCAGACGAGTCTGTGTGCGTGTGTACGTGGAGGGCGCGGGAGGGCGTGGTTGTGTGTGTGGGCAGAGGGTGCGTTTCTCTCTTTCTTGGTTGGTGTGTTTGGTTGAGCTTTGGTGTTTGCGGCCGTCTACGAGATGGCTGGATTTCTTACTAGCACACCGAGTGGGACGCCAGGGGTGTCCCCCGTGCCACGGAGCCCACCGCATCCAGGCTTGGCCGGGGTACATCCAGATTTCCACTTGGCGACGCCGGTGTTTACACCCGCCAAGACGGCGATCCGTTCCCACGGGGTAGGGATGGACGACGACTACCTCAACGCCAAGGAAATGAGCGGGGGAAAACGCAAGTCCCCCGTGGAAGTCGAGAACGGGACTTATTTTGGCATGTATACCAAACCGGAAGCGGACCGGAACAAGGAGAAACAATTAAGCCTGAACTCGAAGTTCCCGGACTCTCTCGCCGCGCACCGCTTGGTGCGCGTCGTCGTATCCGTGCGTATGCGCCCGAACATCTACGGGAACGCGTCGTGCGCGTGTACGCGGCTGGTCAACCCGACGGACGAAATGGACCGGGACACGGACCTGGAGAATTCCGACGACGACGACGACGATGAGGAAGACGCAGCCAGCCCTCGCTCTGCCAGCGTCGTCGTCTTGACGAACCGGCAGCGTCGGAACGGGGGCCCAGAGAGCAAGTACCATTTCGACCACGTCTTTTCTCCCGCGGCTAGCCAAGCCGAAGTGTACCGGACTGTGGCCAGCCCATTGATCGACAACATCATGGTGGGCATCAACGCTTGCGTGATCGCATACGGCCAAACGGGCGCGGGTAAAACCCACACGGTCTTTGGACCGAGCACCGACGCTGTCCGCGTCACGGCCGAGGACGCGCGGGAGCTCGGCGTCATCCCGCGTGCGGCACACGACATCTTCGAGCGCGTGGAGCGCGACAAGGGACGTTTCGAGTACAAGGTGTACGTGACGTACATGCAAGTGTACTTGGACGGCATTTACGATTTGATCGGCAACGGACACCGCAGCGGGCGGACTCCGTCTCGGAAGGAAGGGAAGGATAACCTGAACAAACCGCTGCAGACGCTGAAAATCCGGGAGCATAACGGCAAGCCGTACGTGGAAGGGCTCTCCGTGCACCGCGTCACATCCGCCCATCAAATCTTGGCCTTGCTACAGAAGGGGGCAAGGAAGAAGGTCGTGGCGGCGACCACGATGAACCAGGGCTCTAGCCGCAGCCATGCCGTGTTCCAAGTTATGGTCGATAAAGAAGACAAGCACGGCGGTCGCGGGCGCATGCTCAGCTCAAAGTTTACGTGCGTGGACTTGGCCGGGTCCGAACGGGCGAGCAAGACGCACCCAACAGGTGTGCAGCTCAAGGAAACCAAGTCCATCAATAAATCACTATGTGCGCTGGGGAACACGATCGCCGCGCTCTCTGATCGCGGTGTGGCCAAAAACAAGAATTTGTTTGTCCCGTGGCGGGACAGCAAGCTGACACATTTGCTGTGCGATGCGTTGTCAGGGAACAGCTGCGTGTCTCTTGTCGTAAACGTGGCCCCAGAGGATAAGCATTGCCCGGAGACAGTAAATTCCTTGCTGTTTGGGACACGTGCGAAGAAGGTCACGTTGAACCCGGCAGCGAACGAGAACATCGATTACAAGACCATGGCAAAGTGGTTGCAGACACGGCTGGACGAAACGGTGGATGGCCTGCGCGAAGAAAGGGGCCGGGCAAAGGCGCGGGAGCAAGAGTTCCGGGCCAAGCTGGAGGACGCCCAAGGCAAGAATTCGGAGACCGAGCTCTTAGAAGTCACACTGATGGAGCAAATTCAAGTCAACCAAGAGCTCTCGGGGCAGTTGGAAACCTTCTACGCCGATGATAAGCGTGGGTCACCACGGACAGAAAAGGCGGCGAAAGACGTAGACCAGTTGCAGCAAGATGTCGAACGGTTGGTCTTGGGCAACGACGAGCGAGACGAGCTGAACGAGCTGCGTGAAGCGATGGCGTTGTTTGGACAGGAGCGCGAACGTTTGATTGCCAGTCATGCGAAGCAGCGGGCGGAGTGGGTTAGAAAAGAAAAACTTGTGCACGACGTCCAACAGTTGCGCCAAGAAGTCGAAAGCTTGTCGTTGGGCGACGACGAACGAGAGGAGCTGCGGGAGCTTCGCGAGGCCGTGACATTGTTTGGCGAGGAGCGGGAACGGCTGTTGGCCGACCATGCCGAGCAGCGTGCGGAATGGGAGCGGTGTTTGACGGAGGCCACCCACGAGGCTACGTTCTTGGCGAGAACGAGAGGTGCGGCAGGAGAAGATGAGCTCTTGAGCATTCTAGAGCAAGAGCGGAAATCATTTTGGGAAACCATGGAAGATACGAACGAGAAACTGGCCTTCTTGGAACTCGAGCACTCAAAGGTCGTGCAAGAAAATATGGAATTGCGCTCGAAGCTCAGCCAACACGAGGATGATACCGAAAGTTCCGTGAAGAAAATCCGGGCTATATTGAAGAATCGGCGCGAGTTTACTGACAGCCCGATCTCATTGCCTAAGTCGCCGGGCTCGCCGGGCTCGCCGGGCTCGCCGTCGGCAGATTTCAGTTCCGTTGTAGCCAGTTTGGCGAGCCGTCGCGAATCGCCGAGCCCGAAACGGATCACAGTCAAGCGCACCGGGAGTGTATACATTTCGTAAGCTGCGCACACGGTGGCAGCCAATTTAGTTTGTCCAAAAGAATAATAATAATATAAAATTAGAGACCTTAGAAAATGGTAAAAACTTTGTCCTCAAAGTCCTTATATACTTTTACTCGACCAGTTTAGTGCGCGTATATATTGGTTCACGACGAGAATTCTTCTATTAAAGTTTATCGAAAAGCTAATATTCAAAAGAAAGGGGGCTATATCATGCTTCGCCAGTGCGGGTGTAAAAGTGATTTTTTTAATATATCATATCTTACATCTATATATTTTGTTTTTCATATCTTACACACACATACGAATCGTATATTCTTATCATCATCGTTCGTATATCATATTCATATTTCCAAACACCGTCATCAGTTTTTCATTATCATATCATACGTATCATATCGCATCGCTCACGCACACTCTAATTTTTGCGGACAAAAAACGCAGTCAATGACCGCTGGTTATTGCCACCAAGTTTGTTTGTATTAGGAGAGTGTACATGCTTACTGCTGTTGCCGAGTTTCGCTTTCTTTCCATTCTTCTTCAGGTTTAACGTTACATCTGGTGGTCGAATATTGCGCTTTTGAAGCAGACTGGTAGTGGGTGCGGTAGAAGTGCCCGTCTGATCACTCTGCACATCGGGGCAGGAGACTGTAGATTTTGTAGGAATCTCCACATCTTTCATTCGACCAGCCTTAAAAAACTTTCCTAGTGCCGACGATTTACGATGGTGCAAGCGCCACACTTTGCCAACATCAACACCACACGCTTTGTATAACAATTGAGCATTCTTGACAGCTTGATCTTCCCACGCAGTCCCAAATAAAACGTGAATTTCTTGCCCCCCATTTAGTTCTTCATCAATGCGTTTTTTCCACATAGTCATCCAGTCTTGGTCTAATATTCGTTCTTTTCCCTCCCGCCGATGCACGCGTACGTAAACTATCTGATCGTCTGAAACACCCACGTGTGTTGAGGCCAAGATAGGGATCGTCCCTGCCAGCGTTGGCCGATTCTTATTTCGATGTAATTCATGTACCAGTTCGTCTGAGATTATTTGCACGCAGTGCTTTATTTGTTTAAACCACACGGTGACTGGCGGAGACACGTTATACCAATCTCTACATCTAAATTCAACGCCCATTTTAATACCCTCAGGAAGTCGTGAGCGGCAGTACAACACCCACTCGCGATTGACCGGGCTGGGCGTGAAATCCAGCTGAAATTGGAACAAGACGATTCCAAGCAAATTGCGGCGATGAAGTAGCGACAACCGTTCATTGAACACAGACCACAAATTGTGCTGTAATGTCTCCCCTAAGGTATCCCAAGAAATTAGGCGCGAGCGATTTAAAAATCCATCACCGGAAGACTCCAGCTGTTGCCGAATTTCGTATGGGAGTTGCCCACACGCCATCGCTTTCAGCGTGAACATACCGAACGCTTTCACATGAAATTGAAAACCACGGTATTGTTTCACGGCCTTCGCCCAGTCTTCTACGATGCGCAAACTCGGGATGGCATAGTGCGACGTATCAACTTCGACAACAGGGAATTTAGAGGCGTAATGTTTCAACCGCTCGGCCCCATTCTTGCACAGGGAGGGATAAAAGCGACCACATTTAACGAGGCCCTCATCTGTCCAGCCCATGAGGCCGCACTTCAATAGGACGGGGCTCTTACACTCCATGCTCGGTGCACTCAACGCGACTCGACACGACGTGGTGGTGAGCGACACCGCAGAAGCATCCACACGGCACACCTGGTCACGCAACAACACAGCACACCGACCATCCATAACGCATGGAGCAGGATTCATACGTGCCATGCTCCGAGGTTGGAGTGGGCCGTGGCCCGTGGCTTGATTTTCATCGATCTTTTGATCTTTTGATCTTTTTTTCTTTTTTTTCTTTTTCCGCAACTAACAGTAGTGTTCGGATAAGGGTGTGAGAGAGATGCACGCGTGCTCGTACACATCATGTAATCTAAGATACTTATTACCTATGTATTGATGGATCGAACGGTTGAGCACTTGACTCTCAGGATGCCTGCTGTGTGGGGGGGGGAGGCTGTGTGTGGGCTATGGTAATGTGGTAATACCTGGCAAGTAACCAAGAGATGAAAGGTTGACGCAGCCGGGACCAGAGCAGCAGCAGCAGCGTAGAACCCGGAAGACGGAGCTAACTGAGCTAACACGCTAACACACGCTGCTGTATGTGCGCCTTCCAGGTACTAATATAGTCTAATACAAGTATCAGCGGTCAGGTGTCAGGTGTCAGGTGTGAGACTAGCTAGTTACCGTTGACGCAGAGCAGAGCCTGCTGGGCATGGGGATATGGGGAGTACGTGAACACATGCGCTTCACTAGTAGTTCATCACTGCGATAGTATGTACGTATTGTGAGTGTCGAAGTCAAGTGAATAACAAGAAAAGCCTTTTCCAGTCCTAAGACTTTGTACGACAGCGCACTGGTCCGTGGCTTGCCCTGCTTGCGCTCCATTGATTGACATACGCACCCTATCTATCTCGTCGATTTGCCTGGGTGTGCTCGAGAGTTCGATCGTACCTCGGGAAAAAGACGTATACAAAATGGGGGACAGATGCATACCTGAAGGGAACCCAATTTTGGTGGAGAAGGAAAGAAAGCGGTTGCGACAGGTCCACTTGTCACGCCTCCGAAAGACGAAGAGTTCTCTCGACACTTCGTTGCCGCGGGGCTTCTCCAAAAAAAAAGGCGGGGGCTTGACGCGCAAGAAGAACTTAAAATTAGAGCAGCAGATGGAAGAGCGATATACGGCTATCGAGCACGAAAATAGGAGGCTACTGGAAAAAATGTCTCAAACCGTTACTAGCAAAACCTTAGACAACAAACTGGAAGCAAAGTACCGCCACTTTAGCACGGTGAACGGCCCCGCCCGCGCACGGAGGCAAAAAGACATTAAACTAGACAATGCGAACAACAAACGCAGATTAACGTCAACAGAAGCGTTTTACCAGACAAAAGTGTGGGAAAAAGAGCGAGAAGAGCAAGAAAAGCGAATAATATATTTTTGCAAGATCACGGCCGGTCGAAAAGGCCGAGTGGTGGCGCCGCTCATAAAGCGCCGCCCAAAGAAAAAGAAAAAACGGAAAGAGGGAGCACGCCCGAAAACCGTAGCGGTTGCAGGTACACGAGGGAGCGGTGTTTTGCTAGAGCCAATCGGTAGAAGCCGGGCCCGTCCTAATACAACGGGACGGCGGTTGCATGGTGGGCCTGTAACCAAAGAAGAAATTGAAGAAAAACTAAGTCAGGTCCAAAAACGCCTCGAACACTGGGGAAAAGAAGCGTCCATAGACTTGCCCATAACGCAGAAGCATGCTGAGGTAAATAACGCGGTAGGTGGTTTCATAACCCTGGGGGAAATGTACAAGCAGCCAGAAGAACCCCATGATCGGCCAAAGAGCACGGAGGAAATCTTGGTCGTGAATAATGGTGTTGATATTGATATAGAAAAGACTGCCGACTCAACACCACAAAATGCCCCAGTCGAAGTTGGGACAGAGGCGAACGTAAGCGAGTTGAAGACAACAGAAGGTGCCAAAGAGATTCCCGCTAGTGCGACGAATGCTGCAGAGGCAGCTGTCGATGGTGCAGACAATGATACGAGTGTGACGACGACAAGTGCCCCAGAGGGCCCTCCAGCCGAATAAAGTAAAATGCTTTCATATCGCAATCATACTTATTATGGTCCGTCCCGTGGAACCGCAATCTATTAACTATTAACCCTGCTTACAACACTATACAGAGAGGCAGGCAGATCAGCGGCGGAGATTAGACAGACGACGCTCGCCCACTCGCTCGCCCGCTCCCACGGACTAACTAAACTTCTCGGTCTCATTGGATATCGGATATCGGATTCGAGGGGGAAGATCTGCTTCCGCTTGCGTGCATGAACATTTTGTGTTTAATTGGAACAGACGGTTGGTTGAGGAAGTTTTCTATTATTCATGCTGGTAAGAATGAACATGCTGCCCATTCACTTTCTTGTTGTCTTGGCGGCGCTAGTGCGAACCACTGCTGCATACAACCACGGGCATATCTTCACACCTTATGCGCTGCGGCCGCAAGTGGTCAAGTCACCTTTACCGCACACGTACATGGATCCATTGGAACTTCCGAAATCGTACGACATACGCGATTTGAATGGGAAATCGTTGGCCACCGATAATCGCAACCAACATATCCCCCAATATTGTGGGTCTTGCTGGGCCCACGCCGCCACGAGTGCGTTGTCGGATCGCATTAATATTTTGAGAGAAGGTGCGTCGCCATTTGTTCACCTCGCCCCACAAGTGTTGGTAAACTGCGTTACCGGCAATAACTCCCATGGATGCCACGGGGGCGATACGTCTGCAGCGTATCAATATATGCACGACCATGGCATCCCAGACGAATCTTGCCAAAACTATGAAGCCACAGGAGACGGACGCGAGTGCACCGCGATGAACATTTGCCGCAATTGCAATCCGACGAAAGGGTGCTGGGCGGTGCAAAACCCACCGCTGACCTTTGTCGAGGAGCATGGCCAAGTGTTTGGTGCGGACCATATGATGGCCGAGCTTGTCGCCAGAGGACCCTTTACTTGCACAATTGCGGTGACAGAACAACTGGAGAATTACACCGGTGGTGTCTTCCATGATACATCTGGCAAGATTGAGCCGGACCATGACATTGAAGTCGCTGGTTACGGGACAACGGAGGACGGCGTGGATTATTGGCTAATCCGAAACAGCTGGGGGGTGTACTGGGGCGAACAAGGATGGTTTCGGTTGGTTCGCGGGATTAATAATTTAGGTATCGAAAGCCAGGAGTGCAGTTGGGCGGTGCCAAAGAAAAATTGGTAGTTGGTTCAAACGTCTATATTTTCCTGATGAAAAGGCGTAAAATAAGGCGTCATTATAATATTGATGTTTTTTCGTGTGATTTTTTTGTGATTGAAATACTTTTTTATAGGGTTATTGAAAGTAAATACATCTTTTCTTTAGATTCCGTCCTCACCCACAACTGCAGGAGCCAAGAGGAATGGGTTCACACCACGGCGCAAATTTTCGAGCCAATTGGCCCCAAGCGTGTCCCACGACAAGAAGCCATCTGCGGCAAGGCCGGCGCCCGTTTCGCTATTGTACCCCTCGTGCCAAGTCTGGTCAGTCCGCAAATCTGCGGCCAGAGTGTCCACTACGCGTGACGCAATCATCAGCGCTTCTTTTTGATACCCATACTCCAGTAGCCCATAGGAAATCATAGCGTTTGCATTCACCCACACAGGACCTTGCCAATTAGAATATGGCTTGATTTCGTCTCGGTTATTATACCGCGGGTCTAACGAGGATGTCGACCGAATCCCAAATGACGACAACATGTCTTCCTTCAAGAGTTCGTTCACCAGCTTCTTAACCTGATCTTTTGTCGTAATTTTAGCAAACAGGGGAAACCCCATCACATCCACCCTATTGACCACCCGGTGACGTTGAAGGTCCGACTTTGTCGTATTCCAAGCTGTATAAAAACCGAGTGATTCGTCCCATAAATGGGTATTCATGGCGTCTGCAAGTGACGCCATGTGGTCCTTGGCCCATTGTATTTCACCATGGGAACCTCCCCATGCCTGAAGGAACAGCGCATACGACTGAAACTCTCGGTATAAAAACGTCCCTAGATCTGCTGAGACTAATACCAACTCATGCCACTTTGGATTCCAACAGGAAGACCGGCTGGAGGCACAAGAAGATAAAGGAAGGTTGTCTTGGCCACTTTCAAGTTGATTGTACCATTTCGGCAGCCCAGTCTTTTCATCGATGCGGTCATCGCTGAGCCAGTAGTCGAGCAGTGCTTTCATTTGCGGTTGGTACGCACGGAACGATTCCAAGCATGCGCGATCATGTCCACATGCAAGCCACGCACCCTGGAGCACAACAGGTTTTGCATGAAAAATAGTCCCTGTCTCCCCAGATGGCAGCAAGCAGCCTTGGACTTGACCCGTGGTGAGATTTGTATGATCCAAGAAATTCAACATTGACCCCACCAGATAATCCCGGGAACCGCAGCATTGTAGCATACCAACACCCATGAACATAGAGTCCCAATCCCAGAGCTGCGGGTAGGGCCCGCTCGGAATCAAGTACTTGTAACGCAAAAACCCTTTCGGTGCTTTGAAAGTGAGCTTCGCGTTTGCCTTCACGTGTGTTAAAACGATCGCTTCATTGGAGGCATTGTGCGTGGACGACAGCACATGCTTGATGTCTTCACAGACACGCTCCCCATCGATCATGCTTTCCTTCCCTTGCTTCAACAAGATCATTGCGGCATCGGCAATGGCATCTCGGTATGCCCTGCATTGCAGGGGAACACAATCACACCCCGACCCCTTTCCTTTACAGGCACGCCACCCCGTAGACCCGCCACGGTGGTAGTTCAAGAAGTCGTCCGTGGACCCGACGGCACCTGTTCCTCGTAACCCTTTTAATAACCAGTATGTTGCCTCCTGGAGATTATAGGTACTGCTATTTTGCCCCAGTCCATTGGCACATTGGGCATCACACCCCAGCAGTGCCAATTCAGCTAGGTTTAAGTTGAACGGCGACACATTCTTGGCCAGTCCCGTTTTAGAGGTATCGGTCTTGTCCATTGAGTCACTTTCTTGCATGGCGATAGCGAGGACTATGGCGAGCTCATCTTCTGTGCAATTGTTTGTCGCGCATGCCGTTGCAATTCTTTTAGCAGCACGCCGTCGGTCTTCGGTGGGCGATTCCACGGGTGTTGTCGTGCAGGCATGGCAATTTCCGCACCCGTTCGTGGCAAGAAAACCTCGCGGGGACAACTCGAGTGCGCCGCTGACAACCCACACCTCCCAGGCACACCAGGTTATCCACAGAGTCCGCCATGCTTTCCCCATGTTCGTACACCCAGACACAACCTGTGGGGTATATTCGAAGAGAAAGAATCCGTCCACACGCAGAGTTTTCTGATGCCGTGGTAGTGAGAAACGACGGCGTCTCGGGCAACAACTACCCCGAGGGTCGACGAGAACGTAAGATCAGGTGGAAATCTTTGGAAATCGGACCGACGATTTGATAGGTCGAGTCTCGTACACGACTTGGCAATGAAGTACTCAAATAACAAGAAAAATATTCGGTCCGATTTACACGAGCCGAGGTGACCCACTACTGTCGTAGGCAGCACGGCCACGGCACGCCCCGGAGTCGTGTATTCAGCAATAGTTACCTGAAAGTATTGTGACTAGTGTGTATCATATCGAATATTCACACTGTAACTTTCGCGACAACTGTCCATTAGTCGCGAGGGATGGCAAAATAGTCCCAGATTCTCCATACTCAACCAAACCATCGTATACCCAATTGTTGGCAAAGACGTCTCAAAAAAACTACTAAGTTACTAGTACAAAACGATGAATGTAGTACACACACTCGCCCCTCTCACGCCGGTGACTTTCCAGCCGCAGATCATTAACGTTGCAAGACGTAATCTTGTTTGATTCGTTCGTTAATGTAAGAAACCACCTCCTCGTCAATAGCAGGGGAAGTTTCCCACATGATCAGCATAGCCATGATCTCATTGTGACCGATGGGAGGGGCCGTTATTGTTGGGGCACTCTTCCCACCGGAT
>ERZ807291.9611-NODE-9611-length-10411-cov-4.271727_pt1 | contig 10411 bp, 9 predicted proteins | sample MGYA00521257_ERZ807291 | MGnify/ENA primary metagenome ERZ807291 (study PRJEB31413, sample SAMN03169783) | marine metagenome | biome: Marine; feature: Water; material: Subsurface seawater | place: North Sea | collected 2011-04-28 | depth 1 m m ... | reverse complement strand
GCTGAAGTAGTTTGGTTTTTGAATTAATTTTTAGAAGAAATTTTATGAATTCTTAGTGAAATATACCCATATTTTATTAAGAATTTGTGAAATTTATACAAAAATTAACCAAAAAACAAGCTGCTTTAGTTTAATTAATCAGTTTTGCAGGGGTCTTTTTAAGTTTTAAATATATCTATATTATATTTAATAGTCAATATGAATTATAAAAAATAATTCAAAAACCAAACTACTTCAGCTATGCAGAGGTCTTTAACATAACAAAATATTTTTTAGGTAAAAATTATAAAAAATGAGCGCAATATGTTCATATTGTACGAGGCTTTTTGTAATTTTAAGCAAAAAATATGAAGTTAGATTATTTATTAATTTAAAATAGCTTTAAAGTTGGGGATTGGCATAATACTATTTTAATTTGTAAAATTAACCAAGATCTCTAGCGCTAGATTTCTTCTTCTCTTCTTCTGAGGGTTGAGATGGCGATGTAGACGGCGCAGAAAGAGCATTAAGAGAAGCAGGTGAAGGAGTAGGAGCCATAAAATCAGCTTCAAGAGCATGAGATTTTCTCATGACGTCATATAATAATGATTTCATGAATCTTTGATCTTCAGTACCTTCTAATTCAGGTTGAGCTTCTAATTCAGACTTAGCCTCAGGAATAGCTAAATAAGCTTCTTTTAAGAATTTCTTCCATCCTGTTTGAGATTGCTTGGCATTCTCACCAATAACATTAACAATAAATCCTGAAATAATTTGCCTTCTGCAATCTATGCTTAAATCTCTTAAGCCGGAGCAGGAATTAAAAATTATATAAACTGCCAAGGATAAGCAATTAACAAATCTGTCTTTTGAGATTACAACATCGTAACTGTACTTTTGCAATATATCACCATCACCTACCGCGGTATCTTTCGCTGGATCTGCACCAAAATTACTAGAGCTACTACTGCTAGAGCTACTGCTGCTAGAGCTACTACTAGAGCTACTGCTGCTAGAGCTACTACTAGAGCTACTGCTGCTAGAGCTACTACTAGCAGGGGCGCTAGACTTCTTTTTTTTCTGGTCTTGTTTATAGTATAAAGCTTGAAAACTACTTACTAAACTTCCGTCAGCACCTTTATCAAAGAACGGATAATGAAATAAAGCAGCCATATTCAATGATAACAAATTAATATAATCATTAGCTAAATTTATTGCGGGAACACTGGATGAAGAAGAGGAACTTAAGAAAGGCGTGGTACTGGAAAAAACTAGCTCATCACCGCTAACTGTAGTGAGTTTTGTCATATTTTTTCTATTTTCGAATATTTTGTTTGCCATAGCATTTCTTTGTGCTAACGGAATCATCGTTAAATCACTGAACATAGATGTGTTAGCCTCAATAATTTGTTTGTGACAATGAGTTGGTTGTTTTGTAGTGCTTTCTGTACTTCCATATAAACATATTAGGGCTGAACTTATTTCATCTGGCATGATTAAATATTGGCCAGGTGAATCTTTAGTTCTAAATAGATTGATTAGATCCGAAATCCTTGAAATAAAATCTGACGCTATACGTTCCTGAGTACCTGCAGATTGTCCTTTTTTTTCATTTGCATAATATTCAGCGTGATGAGGGGATGTTATTAAAGATGCATTTTTACTTGACGTAGATCTTAATTTAGCACAGCTATTATATAAAATGACTGCCCTCTCTTCTCTTAGGCTTGTTAATGCAATATCACATGTTTCAATGTGCCTCTCTCCATTATCTTGCAATAAGTTCTTAATAGCTGCAATTTGACCTTTTATAAATCCGATTTCCTGCGCTTTATCTATACTAATTTCTTCCTCCGATCCTCGATCTAAAGATTTTAAATTTTCTTCTAATAATTCAAGCATCTTCTTTTGCTTTTCAGGGTAATTCCTATGTGTCTTTACATTTATAATTTTTTCCTCTTTCTCTAAAATCTGTTGAGCTGCTGTCTTAGCTTCAGCATTCATTTCTTCAGGGATGACACTCATTTGTTTTTCCTCATTTGTCGAGCCAAACTGTGCTATAAATAAAAGTCTTTTCTTTATATTTGTTAAGGCTATTTTATGATTAACTTCATTGCCAATAGATGAGATACCTACAAATTTTTTCAAAATAGAGTAGGATATTACATGACTACCCTGACCCTGACTTGGGCCAAGTATTGTATCAGGCCTATTAGTATCAACCCTTTTCTGCTTATTGCTAGCTGTGCGAGATGCCGACGCTTGACGAACTGGAGTTACGACTTCAGAACATTGAATAGTTTCTTTCGACTTGGAAGTCTTACTAATAGTTGCAACTTGAATATCTGCACCTCTTGAAGCTGAAGCCTCATTTCCAGACTGAGTACTTGCGTCCAGCATTGCTTTATAAGGATTTGTCAATTGTGTAGATTTTAGTATTTTGATTTTTTCTGATGCGCTTTCTCCGATGCTTCTATCATCTGTTGTTTGTTGCAGTCCTGTAGCAGCATCTGATGTTGGTGTAGTATTAATAGATGCTTCCTTTTTGAGTTTTTTAAATGCAGAAGCTGTGACAGTATCTTGAACTTCTTCTCCTCTTTTTTTCCTTTTTCCCATGGGCATGATATTAAAATTAAAAAATTGTTAATAATTATATTGTAACATATTTTAAGAATATTGTCAAATTGAGACCTTCTATAAAGAAACTGCCTCAAATTGAAACTATTAATTTATTAAATTTTAAAAAAATACAAAATAAGCTTGAAATTTATAAATTTAACAAATATAATTTTAATCTAAATAAGAAATTTAGTGAATATTAAATAAATTTATCAATAATATAATTTTTAAGAATGGCACCGAAACCAAAATCTTCAAAACCAAAAAGAGCCTCCATTTTATTCAAAATGGTTAGCACCGCTGGAACTGGATATTACTACACTGCTCGTAGAAATACTAAGCAAAAGCCTGATAAAATGGTTTTCAAAAAATATGATCCAGTAGCTAAAAAACACGTTGAGTTTAAAGAGGCTAAAATATCTAGCTAAATAAAACTTATAATGCAAACTGTTCTAAAACAGAGTAAGGTCTATAATATTTCAAACTTAAATATGAAAAACAGCTCTTTATACCCTATTGCTCACGAAGCCATAATTGTTGCTGAGAAAGCTGCAATTGCTTGCTATGACTGGATTGGAAAAGGCAAAGAAAAACTTGCTGATCAAGCTGCGGTTGAGGCAATGCGTGACGCTCTTAATGAAATGCCAATAAATGGCAAGATAGTAATAGGAGAAGGCGAAAGGGACGAAGCGCCAATGCTTTATATTGGTGAAAAGGTTGGAAAAGGTGAGCTAGAAGTAGATATAGCTCTTGATCCACTTGAAGGTACAACAATTTGTGCTACAGCAGCAGAAGGTTCTCTGGCTGTTATTGCATTTGCTCAAAAAGACGGATTTTTACATGCTCCTGACGTTTACATGGATAAAATTGCTGTTGGTCCTAATTTACCAGAAGGCGTAGTTGATCTTGATAATTCTGTTACTGATAATTTAAAAAACCTTGCTGCAGCTAAAAATTGCGAAATATCTGATTTAACAGTAATGATCCTAGAAAGAACTCGTCATCAAAAAATTATTGAGGAAGCTAGAGCGGCCGGCGCTAGGGTTAAGCTAATTGCCGACGGCGATGTTGCTGGAGTTATCTCAACTACTGACCCAGAGGCTAAAATTGACCTTTATCTTGGAATTGGTGGTGCTCCTGAGGGCGTTCTTGCGGCGGCAGCTCTTAGAACTGTTGGCGGCCAAATGATGGGTAGATTAATATTTGATGATGTTAATAATAAAGTAAAAGATGGCCAAATAGAAAGAGCAAGGGAAATGGGAATTACTGACTTAAATAAAAAATACACCACATCAGAAATGGCAAAAGGCGATGTATTATTTATTGCCTCTGGCGTTACTAACGGCAATCTATTAAAAGGCGTCACAAAAAATAACCAACAAATTACTGTAAACTCTTTGATTATGGATAGTAAGTCTAAATCAATCAAAAAAATACAATCTCAGTATAATATTTAATTATAATTCCAAATGTCAATTAAGGCCGCTAAACAATATATTAAAAAATTATCAATTGAGGTACCTAATTCACCGGATATTTTTATAAAAACAAATAATAAACCAGATATTGAAATTGCTATTGATATTGATGCTAAAAAAATATCAGATCTAGCCTATGAAGTAACATTAAAGATTAAGGCCATAGCAGATCGATCTAAATTATTTAATGCCAACATTGAATATGCAGGAATATTTGCTTTTAAAGAAGATTCTGCAATTGGCGATCTGGAAGAGATTCTATTGGTACAATGCCCAAACCTATTGTTTCCATTTGCTAGAAGCATAATGTCAAATTTAACAAGCGACGCTGGATTTTCACCTTTAATGCTTGATCCTATTGATTTTTTAAAGCTTTACAATAAAAGAAAAGAGAAAGTTACCGTTAACTAGATTAACTATTTATCCTGATTGCTCGTATTTTCAGGCTCAGAATCCTCAGATATTAGACTATTTATAAAATCAGAATCAAGATCACGCATTGGATCTGCTATTTCCTCAAAATCAATTTTATTAGGTAGATCAGCTGATTTTATAGCTTCTTTTGCAAGCTGCAAACCACTTTCTAAATTTTTTGCAATTACTTTTGAGGCACCAAAACGCTTGAATCTCTTGCTATTCCTAATATTTTCTGACTTAGTAATAACTGGAATTTTAGGGAAGTTATCATTGATGAATCTTGTAATTTGCAGACAAGAAACGTCATCTTCCATAGCTATAATTATAGATTGAGATCTTTGAACTCCAATATGCTTTAAAATATCTTTATTCATGGCGTCGCCATAATAAATATTATATCCAGCAGCTTTTTTAATGCGCACAGTTCGATGATTATTATCCAAAATTAAATAATTAATTTCTGTTTTTTGTAAAATATTAGCAATAATACGACCCGTTTTACCAAAGCCAATTATTATTATATGCTCTGATATGTCACCAATTTCTCTTTTTAACTTATTGTCATGTAAAACATTTTTAACGTAAATTTGCCCTTTAATTTTACGCCCTAAGCTTGCCATTAAGGGTGTAAATGCCATTGTTACCGTAACAATTGTAAGTAATAATTGAGATAATTCAAGACCGATAATATTATTATCAACCGCCATTAAGAACACTACAAATGCAAATTCACCACCCTGAGCAAGCAAGAATCCAGCTTGAATTGCAGGAGCCAAAGGAAATTTAAATATTTTACATAAAAATATTATGATTAAAGCTTTTATTGCTATTAAACCAGCAGATGCAGCAAAAATTATGAAAAAATTATCAATTAATAATCTAACCTCAAACGACATACCAATAGTCATAAAAAATAATCCCATCAATAAAGATTTAAAAGATAGTATTTCACTTTCAACTCTGTACTTATACTCTGTTTCGGCAACCATTAATCCAGCAACAAATGCCCCCAAAGCAAATGAAAGACCCATATTATGGCTAACAAAAGCACTGCCTAAAACTATAATTAAGGTTGTACTTAGAAATAATATGTCACTCTTTAAATTTACAACAATTTGATATATTGGACGCAAGAAGAGCCTGCCAATTATAAAAATTATAATCAGGGCGAATAAAGCTTTTACTAGAGCACTAGATAAGGCTGTGGCAATATTAATATCAGGATTTGAAAGCAATGGCAATAATACTAAAATTGGAATAACGGCAAGATCTTGCATAATAAGAACTGAAAAAGACAGACGCCCAACCCTAGTTGAAGCTTCAGAATTTTCATTTATTACCTGCAATACCATTGCAGTAGAGGAAAGAGCTAAAGCTGCTCCAATTAAGATCGAAGCTTCTGTATCTTTGATAAAAATATTTGCCACATAGCCAATTACTAAAGCTGTTAACAGAACCTGTAAACTGCCGAAGCCCAGCGCATATTTTCGCATTGATTTTAATTTATCAAGGGTAAGCTCAAGGCCAATTGCAAATAACAAAAACACAATACCAAGCTCTGCTATTGACTTTGCTATCTCTTCTCCTTGAAGCAAGCCAAAGCCATAAGGACCAATAACTGCACCTGAGACCAAATATCCAAGGACAGGGCTAAGCCCAAGCTGCTTAAATATTATTACCATTGCCACTGAAGCAAAAAGCAATATGATTATATCTCTTAAATAACTAATATCATGCATAATAAACAACTTGCAATTAAAAACTGATTTAGTTATATTTTAAAGATATTAATAACTTAATTCAAGTTAAATAATGAATTTTACAAAATTAATTTAGATAACAAAATGTCAATAATGTCAGATATCTGGATTGAAGATCTTTCAAACAAGAAGGATATGATCAGTCCTTTTGCTAAAAGTCAGGTTAGAAAAGATAAAAATGGTAAAAAAATAATTTCATACGGAAATTCTTCTTACGGATATGACGCGCGAGTTTCGGACGAATTTAAAATTTTTACCAATATTGACTCAGCAATTGTTGATCCTAAAGATTTTTCCGATAATAGCTTGGTTAACAGAAAAACTGATGTTTGCATAATTCCTCCAAATAGCTTTGCCCTAGCTAGAACAGTTGAATATTTTAAAATACCAGAAGATGTACTTGTGGTTTGCGTTGGCAAATCAACATATGCTAGATGTGGAATTATTGTTAATGTCACCCCCCTTGAACCAGGATGGGAAGGTCATGTCACTCTAGAATTCTCAAATACCACTCCTCTTCCGGCTAAAATATATGCTTTTGAGGGCGCTTGTCAATTCTTATTTTTTAAAGGCGATCAGCCATGTAAAGTATCCTATGCTAATAGAAACGGTAAATATATGGGTCAAACTGGCGTAACTCTTCCAAAGGTATAATGAAAAAATTAGCAATTAGAGGGGGCAATAAATTATCAGGAATTATTGAAATTTCTGGTGCTAAGAACGCCACTCTACCAATTATGGTTGCCAGTATTCTCTCAAAAGAAGATCTAACATTATCAAATATACCACATGTTTCAGATATTGCAATAATGGCCAATATATTAATCAAGCTAGGGGTAAACTTTAATTTAAAAAGCTTAGATAAAAATAAAGGATTTGAAGGAAAGGTCATTACTCTTAATGGCAAAAATATTAATAACTTTGAAGCATCATATGATTTAGTCAGCAAAATGCGCGCTTCAATTCTAACATTAGGAGCTCTTTTGGCAAGATTTGGTGAAGCTAAAGTATCTCTTCCAGGTGGCTGCGCCATTGGCACTAGACCTGTCGACTTACATTTAAAAGCTTTAGAAAAAATGGGAGCTAAAATAGAAATAAAAAATGGCTATGTTAAGGCAAAAACTAAAACTGGCAGACTAAAAGGGGCAAACATTAAATTTGATAAAATATCAGTTGGCGCTACGCAAAATATTCTAATGGCAGCATGTCTGGCGCAAGGAAAAACAATTATAGAAAATGCTGCTATGGAGCCAGAAATAATAGATTTAGCAGATTGTTTAATTAAAATGGGAGCCAAAATTAGCGGAGCAGGCACTAAAACCATAGAAATTATTGGCGTTGAAGTATTAAATGGTGCAAATCATCATATTATTGGCGACCGCATAGAGGCTGGAACATACGCTATTGCAGCAGCTATGACTAATGGAGAAATAATTCTAAAAGGTGCAACAATGCTATTATTTGATGCTGTAAAAAAAGATTTCACAAAAGCTGGTATTGATATTGTCAGAGTTGATGATCAGTCTATAAAAGCTAAAAGAAAATCATCGCACATATCTCCTGTTAGTATTTCCACAAAAGAATATCCAGGATTTCCAACCGATATGCAGGCACAGTTTATGGCCTTAATGACAATAGCACAAGGGGAATCAGAAATCAAAGAGGACATTTTTGAAAACAGATTTATGCATGTCTTGGAATTAGTCAGGATGGGTGCCGATATTGAATATAAAGGCAATATTGCAAAGGTAAGAGGCGTTAAAAATTTAAGCTGTGCAGAAGTTATGGCAACAGATCTTAGAGCCTCAGCTTCTTTAGTTTTAGCTGCATTAACCGTTAAAGAAGAAACTATAATTAACAGATTGTACCACCTGGAAAGAGGATATGAGCGAATGGCAGAAAAATTATACTCTTGCAACGCTGATGTTAAAATTTTATATTGATTAAATTTTATAAGTTAGTTTATGGATATTAAAAATTATATTAGAGATATACCAAATTTTCCAAAGTCTAATATCTTATTTAAAGATATAACTCCCTTATTAAAAAACCCTGCAGCCTTTGAATATGTTATAAACTCATTTTATCGAGAAATATCTTCTATAAAAAATATTACAGCAATAGTAGCAATAGAATCAAGAGGCTTTATCTTTGGATCAGCCCTAGCTTTAAAAAGCAACTTGCCCTTAATACTAATTAGGAAAGCCGGCAAATTGCCTAGCTTAACCCATAAATTAAAATATGAATTAGAATATGGCTCTGACACCCTAGAAATACATCAGGATTCTTTAAATAACGAAGATAAAATTATTATTATTGATGATTTAATAGCAACTGGCGGAACTATAGATGCGGCATGTAAGCTTGTTAAAAAAACAGGAGCGGAAATAATAAAATGTCTATTTTTAATTGAACTATTGGCACTCAATGGTAAAAACAGAATATCTAGCAATAAAATAAAATCTTTAATTAAGTATTAATAATGTCAAATATTATCAAATTAGAAAACAGGAAACTAATTTTTATTAATGGCAATGATTGCTTTTCATTTTTACAAGGCCTAATTTCTAATGATATCTTTAAAATTAAGAATGGTGATATAATTTATTCCTTGATGCTAAACCCGCAAGGAAGATTCTTATATGAATTTTTTATCTTTTCATATCAAAATGGCTTTATTTTAGATGTTGATTCAAGATATATTGATGATATTATTAAAAAATTATCTTTTTATAAATTAAGCAGCGATGTTAGTTTGAAAAAAATAGAGGACTTATCAATATTTTTTAGCGAATCAAGCCTAGAAAATAAAAATATTGATTTTAATTTCAAAGATCCACGTCAAGAAGATTTTGGATATAGAATTTATGCTAAGAGTGATTTTAATGTAAGTAATTTTAATGTAAGCCTACAAAATCTTGATTTTTATCATAACTTACGTCAAAAAAATCTTATAATAGATGAGAGTGATCTAGAATTTAATAAATCTCTAATAGTGGAATATAATTTTGACAAACTAAACGCTATTGACTATAAAAAAGGTTGTTATGTCGGGCAAGAAGTAGTTGCAAGAGTTCATTATAAGGGCAAAGTTAGAAAAAAAATATTCTTAATTACAATAAATAATCTTAAAAAAATTGAGAAATATAGCGAAATTACTTGCCACAATAAAAATTATGGTATAATATTATCATCATTATTAATTAATGATCAATTACAGGCTTTAGCCCTAATTAAAAATATTGATTCCTTTGATAAATTAATAGATCTAAAAAATTTAGATTTAGAAATCAGCGGGTCTAAAATAAAAATAAGTCCTTAAAATGCAAATTTACTTACCAATAGCTGAGATTCCAGTAAATATAATTCTTATATTGTCACTTGGTCTTTTAACTGGAATACTGGCCGGAATTTTTGGAATTGGCGGCGGATTTTTAGCTACACCTCTATTAATGTTTATAGGCATATCGCCTGCTATTGCCGTGGCTACATCCGCCAATCAAATAACAGCGTCCTCCATTTCTGGGCTGATGCCTCATCTAAAAAAAGGGTGTGTTGATATTAGGATGGGACTGATACTTCTGATAGGAGGAATGATTGGTTCTTTTATTGGAGTTGCTATTTTTAGTATACTACAAAATATTGGACAAATTGATTTAGCAGTTTCCCTAATTTATGTTTTATTCTTGGGAACAATAGGTTTTTTAATGTTTGCCGATAGCCTTAAAATAATTCTAAAAAATAAATTTAATATTGTTTTTGGCAAAAATAGAAAAAGGAAAATAGGTTTCATTGCTCGTCTATCTAGAAAATCAGCAAAATTACCACTGAAAATTCATTTCCCAAAATCTGAAATTAGAATTAGTATTTTTGTGCCATTGCTACTAGGTCTTATCGTTGGAACTTTAGTCTCAATCATGGGAATAGGCGGTGGCTTCATAATGATTCCGGTAATGGTTTACATACTTAGAATGCCTTCAAACGTTATAGTTGGTACTTCTTTATTTCAAATATCATTTATTGCAGCTAACGTCACATTTTTACAATCTTATGGTAACCATAATGTTGATGTTGTGTTGGCCGCTCTAATGATTTTTAGCTCTGTTATAGGAGCGCAAATTGGAACAAGATTAGGGTATAAAATTGATGCAAATAGCC
>ERZ807291.9609-NODE-9609-length-10412-cov-4.576132_pt1 | contig 10412 bp, 9 predicted proteins | sample MGYA00521257_ERZ807291 | MGnify/ENA primary metagenome ERZ807291 (study PRJEB31413, sample SAMN03169783) | marine metagenome | biome: Marine; feature: Water; material: Subsurface seawater | place: North Sea | collected 2011-04-28 | depth 1 m m ... | reverse complement strand
CAGCAGGTCTTCTGATTTTGCAGATAACGCGGCGATCGCCATGGCGGCGGCAGTATTACGCGCCACGGGCTCGAGTAAGACGCGTCCTTGAAGTTGTGCGGCTTGCATGGCGTCGACCACCAAGAAGCGATGCTCGTCAGAGGCGACGCAGATGACGTTGTTACTTATATGAGAAACCCGCTCCAGCGTTAGCTGAAGCAGGCTCTTGTTGTCGATGAGCGGAACGAACTGCTTAGGGAAGCTCTTGCGGCTGAGCGGCCAAAGCCTCGTACCGGAGCCACCGCAGAGGATCACAGGGGTAATTAAAGTCATCTTTTAAAAAATAAATTCAAACATCGATTCCGCCAAATCCATCATCAAGCACGACCTACCAGAACGCACCACAAGCAATTAGTCGACCTCAATACTCCACCGCTTCCACCAACGCCTGCTGGCGTGAGCAGGTAGGCATATCCAAACTTGTTCTTGATGGCCGCAAGCTGCCTAACTTTAGTACGGCCTTATCAACTAAGGCCATTATGCAGCAGTTAATTTACTCCAGGCTAACCCCTAGCGCCAAGGCTAGCTAACGCTGGGAATATATGTACTGCGCAACCTTCAAGCCTACGCCTTGAACCTGTTGCTTGGGGATGAGGCAATTGATATCCGATGGCCCTGACGCTCTACTGGCTTCATCACAGGTTTGGAACGGGCAGGCTGCCGCAACGCCCGGAGATAGTTGGACACATGTTTTAGATTCTTTTCTTATGTGCTTCAGGCCGGAGTATAGCATTAATTTCGTAATGCAATACCAAAGCATTAATTTTGTAATATTATTTAGATTGCTATCACCAAAATGGTCGCTAAGTGTTAGAACGTAAGAAACCCTTTCAAAGGGAGTCGGGTTAGGCAATTACGCGAGGCGATGGCATTTTTTCCGTTCTTGGCATGCGGAGCCATGAAGTTAGCGCGCCAATCAAACCCAGAACGATCTTCCGCCCGAGATCCAGTAGGATGATTGTTGTATCATGGGGCGGTATTTGAGGCAAGGTTCTGGGTCATAGATCACATAGCCTCCTGCCCCAGTGACCATTTGATAGGACCACCAGTCATGCGAAATAACGGGCGTATCATGCACGACATTGATGATTAGATCTCTAGCAGATCTGTTAAACACCATAGTGTCGTCGCCGCCGATGTTTTGAATAAGTGCATTCGCGAAAGAGGGCGGCTTACCAAATACAGGAGAAAATCCTAAGCTGCGGTTAGCGGAGGCATCAACTATTTCTGTTCGGGCGCAATAGAGCGCCGGAGTATCGACTGGAGCAGCTTTTAAGGCCTCGACGGATTTTCTTAGCTTGTCTTCGTTCCAAATATCGTCTTGATCGCTGAAAGCGTAGTAATCAAATTTATCTCCCACGGCTTTTAGAGTGTTTAAAAAATTATTTACATATCCAAGATTCTGAGGATTAGTAACAACGCTGAGTTTAGATAACTTGTTATCGTCTAGTTTGAGTTCATCAATAGCGAAAGGCTGTGCTGATTGGTCATCGCAAACAAACACATGATGATCCTTTAGTGATTGATTAAAGATGGAGTTGAGTTGTTCTTCAATAAACGCTCGGCCGTTGAAATAACCAAGTATGATCGCCACATTAATCGGTCGTGAGGTATTGGTAGTTGACTGCCATTTGGGTCCACTGGCGTCGGAGTCGAGTAGTAGCTGTACTTCTCCCCCTTGGGCAGAGGAGTACAACTGTAAAAAATTGCTATGTTCACACTCATTACGCATGCTTACATTGTATAACTATCTGACAACTAGTCATATCTTCGAAAATTTAGATAAGGGATCATTTAGTTTCACTGACTTCTTTGGTCGTCGTGTCAGACGAATTTTTCCAGCCTTAATAATTGTGATGACGTGTTCTTTGGCGTTTGGTTATTTTGCATTATTAGCTGACGAATTCGCACAGTTAGGTAAGCACGTTGCGAGTGGTGCAGCGTTCATTACCAATTTCATTTTAGTCGATGAGAGTGGTTATTTCGATAACGCCGCAGAAACCAAGCCTATGCTTCACTTATGGAGCTTGGTCTTCAAGCTCCAAATGTTGAATTTAAACAAAGCAAGAAAAAAATTAGTGGTAGTTTGATTCGTCTCAGCAAATTGAATGATTTTCCACTGAAGGATGATGATGATTGGAATTATAAGATGTTAGATGATTCTCAAATCACTAGATTCGAGTTAAAAAATCAGGCAAAAGACCCTTTTCGATGGAGGGGCAAAGTGTTGAATGAAAAAGCACTGAACGATATATCTGTTTGGGTGATCGGAGATTCATTTACAACGTCTATAAGGCCTTTCATCGAAGCTTTATTTAAAGAAGTTAGCTATATTGGTCACTGGAATAAAAAGCTCAAATCGTTGCCGTCAGAGTTAGCAGATTCCGCCGAAAAACCAGACTTGATAATTGTTGTAAGGGCTGAAAGATCTTTTTAGTAAGGAACCTTTCAGTCGCATTTCCACTAACGCATTGATATTATTGAGTTTTAATAGGCCCCTTCGTAGTTGCTAACGAAGTGAATAGTTAGAAACTTATTAGCAATTGATAATAAATGCTACACCACCCATTCGTAACCAGGGCAACGATTCAGCGCATCAAGCACCACGTCAACCGAAGGCGTTGAATCTCCTGCAAGCTGAGGCTCACGAACAAAGGAGGCACCGCAGCCGTACTTTTGCCCGACGGAAATTATTTCAAGGTCATCTGAAGACAACACAACTCGATCAATAATTTTTGATGCTTGATCCGCTTCGATTGAACAAGCGATCATCGGTTTTCCACCCACCTCACGAATATTCTTTCTCAGAACACCCTTGGAGCTACCTCAGGCAAGTATCGCCCCCAGCACACGTTTAGTTAATCATTAAAACCAATCTTTCTGTGCCTGCTTGAGCTCTTCTAGACGCCCTATATCTAGCCAATGCTCCCTGAGTGGATAAGCGGATGTTGGATGGCCGCCAGCTAACAGCGTCTCAAACAATGTTGGCATATCAAAGAAAGTTCCGGTTGGTATGTGTTCAAAGGCTTCTGGGGACAACGTGTAAATGCCTGCATTCACAAAGAAGTGATGTACAGGTTTCTCCTCAATCGCAGCAATGTTGGAGCCATTCAATCGAACAACACCATAGGGCACCTGAAAATCGTATTCACGCACAGCCATGGTGGCAACAGCACCACGCTCAAAATGGAAGTTCAACATACTTTCAAAATGAACGCGCGTGAGCAGATCGCCATTCATTACAACCAGGGGGTCACTGGGTCGCTCGGGCAGAAGCGAGAGCGCACCAGCCGTACCCAGCCGCTTATCCTCCTGCAAATAGCTGATGTCTACACCCCATTGGCTACCGTCACCGAAATGGTCACGAATAGACTGAGCCAGGTAGTTAACGGATAGGAAGAACTTCCGGAAGCCTTGCTCAGAGAAGCTTTCTAAAATACTTTCCAAGATTGGTTTTCCACCAACTTGTAGCATGGGCTTGGGGCAACTTTCCGTCAAAGGCATGAGCCGAGAACCAAGTCCACCTGCCATCAGCACCACCCAATTGGGTCTCTCCGAGGCACCCGTCAATTCAACCAGGGTTGAAAGACCAACGACGTGCATTTCATTATTTAACAGCGGCAAGTGATGCAGGCGTTTGCGGCGCATCAGCGCCAACAGTTCATTACTTGCTAAATTGGCCGGTGCTGTGGTGGGACTGCAATTCATGACATCGGCAGTGGGTGCTGCAAGATCACAACCGCGCAGAATTGCTCTGCGGATGTCACCATCAGTCAGTACGCCAGCCAAACGACCATCCCGATCTAGTACAAGCGCAAGTTGTAAACCGGAACCGTCAATGCGAGCTATTGCGTCTCTCAAAGCTGTTTCGGGAGAAACAACTATTTGCTTCCAATCCTTCACGAAAACCCCCTTGTTTTTTGGATTGCAGGATTCCCAGCCACTAATTCGCCGCAGTGTACGTCACGGATTACTACCGCTCCCGCACCAACTACCGCATTGCTGCCTACCGTAACGCCGGGCAAGACAATTGCACCGGCCCCGATGAACGCGTTATCTCCAATGCACACATCTCCACACAGTGTCACGCCGGAGCCAATAAATGCATGCGCCCCAATCTTGCAATCGTGGTCTACGCTCGCACGGGTATTGATTACAGCGTTGTCCGCAATACCAACTCTGCACTGAAGGACGGAGCCAGCCATGACCTGGCTACCTTCGGAAAGCACTGTTTCCCGACCAACGACAGCAGATGGATGTTTCACTGAGAGAAAATTAAAACCAAGCTGCTTCCACGTGCTGAAGAATTGGCTACGCAAACTTTTGAAGGGATTCGCGCCAATACCGTTGACTAGCAAAACATCGTCTGGGTTTTCTTGTTCAAGCAAATCATCACCTCCGAGAAAGGGCACATCAAATAATGTGCTGCCAACACGCATTCCTGGGTCGATAATGCCGGCTACGTGGGTGCCACTCGATAGTAAAGCGTCCAGCACGACGGCGCCGTGCCCTCCTCCCGCCAGTAACATTATGCGACCTTTATTCATCCAAAGGCTCATCAGCGGCATAGCTCCGCGTAGCGACCCGTTCGGCCATCCGCCAATACTCAAACGGTGACAAGCCCGTGCCAGGGCGCTTGCATGCAAGCGTCAACTTTTCTCCCGCCACTAAATCCCGCTCTATGACCAAGCTCTTACGAGCAACACTTCTATTCTTCGACTCAGTCATAGTAGGTCGCTTTATCCCGTCACCTAATGCTTGCTCAACCTCCCGAATCGCCAACACCATGGCACGCAACTCACTTGGCTCCAGTGATGCTTTGTGATCTGGACCGGGAAGGCAGCGATCCAGGGTGAAATGTTTCTCGATGAAGGTCGCTCCTCGTGCCACCGCCGCCACGGAAACATGTATACCCTGAGTGTGATCGGAATAGCCTATTGAAAGACCGAAAGCAGCGGACATCGTATCCATGGCCCGGAGGTTCACCTCGGGAAAAGGTGCGGGGTATTCCGTTGTGCAATGGAGAAGAACCATTCGATCACGCAATACACTTTGACCTGCGTCAGACGAATAAGCCTCCTCAAAAGAATAGCGCTGCGGGATGGCGTTGGGTTCAAGAAATCCAAATGCGAGCACCCCTAGTGCGGCCTCGACTTCTGCAAGCGTGCTCATGCCCGTAGACAGGATCACGCGTTGGGCTACTCGTGCTATCTCCAGCAGAAACGGGGCGTTGGTGATATCTCCCGACGCAACTTTGATGGTTGTCAGGCCGAAGCGATTCGTGAGCAAATGCAGACTTGCGGCATCAAACGGAGTAGACAGGACTTGAATACGCCTAGCCTCAGCATACGCAATTAGCTCTTCGTGATCAGCATCTGTCAATTCGAGTTTCCGGATCATCTCGAACTGACTTTCCTTTGCGTCTGTCGTGCGCGTCTGGTATTCAGCCTTCGGGGCGTGCAGAACAACCAGTTGTTCTGCACGAAAGGTTTGGAACTTAACAGCGTCTGCACCAGCATCTGCAGCCGCATCAATTAGCTGCTTGGCCAGCTCCAAAGAGCCGTTATGGTTGACGCCAGCTTCAGCAATAATGAAAGTTGACATTTCAGTTTCCATGCTCAATGTCGAAGAACGGTTTACGCACTGCTGGAATGACCGTTTTCAGGGTTGATTTAATTTTTTGACTAACACTGCCTTGCCCATAAAGCGAAACTGTTTCTGGCAAACTTGAGCAAAACTCGTTTGACAGCCCGAGCTGAATGGCTCTTATGATGTCCGCGCAATTCTCAGCTGCGTCAATAACTGAGCTGCTTGTAAGCCGTCCCTTTTGCCGGTCACCAATATTAACGGTCGACTTTCCGAGAGCAGGCGCTTCAATCAGGCCACTTGAGGAATTGCCAACAACAACGTCTGCCTCACGCATTAGGCTGAGGTATCGTTGTTGCCCAAGGGATACAAAGGCGCGTGAGGTTTTGCGTTGCTGTGCAACGAAAGTATCAATGCATTCAATTAGCGCTCGGCCGCCGGTATCGGCATTCGGATAGGTAAAAATGATTGTCGCGTCGGAAAACGCTTTAAGCGCATTCAGTAGTTCCGTCATGGTCTCCACCGGATCACCACCAGCCAAGGTAACTGGGTGATACGTCACCAGAAAAACTGGAGACCTCAGCTCAATTTCCAAATTTGATTCGAGTTCTTGTCGTGTCAACCAATCGAGTTTGGATATCTGGTCCAGTCCAGGGGCCCCATAGTTGAATACACGATTAGGAGACTCACCCATTTGAACAACACGTTTTCGATATGGTTCGGCCGCAACAAAATGCCATTGGGCCATTTTGCTTATTGCGTGCCGAATACCCTCATCAAATGCGCCTTCCGAGGTCTCTCCACCATGGATGTGGGCTATCGGTATCTGTGATACCAGAGCCGCCTGCGCCGCTGCCAATATCTCGAAACGATCACCAAGGACAACGAGAATGTCCGGCTGTAGCTCACTCAGCGCATCCGCAAAACCAATAACACCTAAACCCATAGACTTGGCAATGCCTACCGCCGTATCGGACGATAACAGCATTTCCACCTTAGCATCGATAGTAAAACCATCCGCCTCAACTTGAAGATAGGTCAGGCCAAATTCGGGGGACAGATGCATCCCCGTCACGATAATTTGAAGCTGCAATTCAGGATCATCGGCAATCTCTTTCATCAGCCAATAAAGCAAGCCATATTCAGCCCTCGTGCCCGTTGCTATACATATTTTTCTTAGCGAGCTCATGACAACAACTCAGCCAGTTTAGGACTACTTGGCAGATTGATGAGGCTTGCTTCCAACGCCTCTGCTACAGACAAATCTGCTCTTGGGCAATCCTGGTACATCGGTAGCTTGTTCAATAGCGTCCAAGCGGGGCGACACTGGTAGCCGGCATCGTTCGCTACAGCAAGCAATTCGTCTCTGACGGACATATTGGCCTCGCTAAGGCGCACTGTATTCAGCCAGAAGTTGCTGTGACAGCCTTCCGGCTCGTCGACAAAATGAATCCCCGAAATGTGCGCGAATGTCTTACGATAATTTTCAACGAGTTGTCGCTTACGGGAAAGAAAGTTTGGAAGCCTTTCGAGCTGCCCACAGCCCAATGCGGCATTAATGCTTGGTAAGCGATAGTTGTACGCTACGGAATCATGAACAAACTCCCAACGATGCGGTTGTTTCGCGGTGGTTATCAGATGTATGGCTTGACGCGCGATATCGGGATCGTTCGTGAGAATCGCCCCACCGCCGCCGGTTGTGATGATCTTATTACCATTGAAGCTCAGGATCCCCATGCATCCAAATGTGCCTGTATGGCGGTCGCGACAGGTGCTTCCCAAAGACTCGGCGGCGTCTTCTACTACTGGTAATGAAAAACGTGCCGCGACGCCCATGAGTCCAACCATGTCCACTGGATGGCCGAACGTATGCATCGGAACAATCGCCGCTATTCTATGACCTGTGACTTTATTGCGTAAGCCGTTTGCCGTTCGTTCAGCCACAAACTCCAAATGCGCCGCAAGCGCGTCTGGATCCATCCCAAGAGTTAACTCTTTACTGTCCACAAAGTGCGGGGTTGCGCCGCAATGAGAGACCGCATTGGCGGTGGCGACGAACGACAAAGCAGGAACAAGAACTTCATCACCTGCTTTCACGCCGGCGATTTGTAACGCAATATGAAGTGCGGCCGTACCGTTAACCACTGCCACCGCGTGTCGCGCACCCGTAAACTCAGCCAATTGCCGCTCAAATTGATCTACGTATTTTCCGACCGAAGATACCCAACCAGTTTCAATGCAATCTTTGACGTAAGCCCATTCATTACCACCGAATTCAGGCTCATGAAGCGGGAGCAAAGAATTCGCCTCTCCTAAAACTTGGCGCAAACCGGAAAGAAAATTTACCGAAAAGGATACGTCGTTGGCAGACATGTCAGATGTTGTAACGATCTGCTTTATAGGTGGCAATATTGGCCGGGTTAATGAACCACTCTGCTGTTTCCGTAAGCCCGCGCTTGAAGCCTTCAAGGCCGCTGTAGGCCGGTTGCCAATTAAGCAATTCCTTTGCTTTGCTATTATCGGCCCAGAGACGCTCCACCTCAGAATTTTTCGGCCTCAGTCGAGCTTCATCGGTAACAATCTCAATCTCTTTGTTCATCACTTCAGCGATCAACTGGGCCGTATCGCCAATCGATACCTCAAAATTGCTACCGAAGTTAATTACCTCACCCAAACCACCATGTCCCTCGAGAACAGAGACGAATCCAGCTACAGTGTCTTTTACAAAATTAAAGTCTCGTGTGGGGGATACTGCTCCAAGCTTGATCTGCCTTTGTCCATTAACAACCTGCGTGATAATGGTTGGGATAACAGCTCTAGCGGACTGGCGCGGGCCATACGTGTTAAACGGTCGAGCGATAACTACGGGGAGATTGAATGAGGAATAAAAGGAATAGGCCAACTGATCTGCTCCAATCTTTGATGCCGAGTAAGGCGATTGCCCCTGTAACGGATGCTCCTCGGTAATAGGCACAAAGCATGCGGTGCCGTAGACCTCACTTGTCGAAGTATGGATAACACGCTTGACACCCAGATCGCGCGCTGCTTGGAGCACATTTAATGTGCCTTTGACATTGGTGTCAATGTAAGTATCTGATGAGTGATATGAGTATGGTATCGCTATTAATGCCGCAAGGTGGAGGACAGCATCGCAGTCTTTCATGGCAGTCCGAACACCGTTTGGATCGCGAACATCACCGGCAAAAATATCTATTTCTTCACGAATGGATTTCGAGACGTGATCCAGCCAACCCCAGGAATTAAAGGAGTTGTAAAAGACAAATGCACGTACATCATGCCCATTCTTCACCATAGCTTCAGTAAGATGAGAGCCGATGAAACCATCTGCACCAGTAATTAGAACTTTCACTAAAACCTCCACTGTCTGTATTTTTTTCACAAACCGGCACGTTGCCGCGACAATGGCAACTCACATCAACGCCAAGCCAGAACCGATCTTAGACCGCTTATTCTATTTTGCCGCATCACCAACAGAGAAGCCACCGGAGGCCATAGCCAAAAACAGCCGCTAAACTATGTTTCTTACACTTCTGAGCGCTCACCAAGCCATATGATCTGCAAAAATATGGTTATGAATTACAGAAGAGCAAGGCGTATACTAGAGCTTGTAATAGCTACCGCGCCCTAGGCGCTCGCTTCCGAACTAAAGGTCTTTATTATTAGAAAAACTACTCCAAGGTCAAACATTTTCTTTTGAGTCAATTTTTGAACCCTTCCGATTCGGTAAAAATGCCCGCCACAAACACTAGAGCCTTTGATGTGGTTTGTACGCAACCTTAAGGGTTTCTAATTAATACTCTCAGCGTTAGTTTTTAATATGGTAGCAAAAATTGCGCCTACCTTGTAGATAAACCGTCCAGCACAAACAGATCAGTCTCCCGCAGCTGGTGGCTTAGGGAAATTCAGGAAAAGAAAAGGGCAACCGAAAACGGTTGCCCTTGATTACTTGGTGGCCCGGGGCGGAATCGAACCACCGACACAAGGATTTTCAGTCCTCTGCTCTACCAACTGAGCTACCGGGCCATCGACCTTTGACGATCCAACATACTTTGCCATCTACGGTCAAGGTAGCGGTCGGATTCTACATCATAATTAGATTTTCACCAAAAAGATCCTTAAGCACTAAGCATTAGCTCTTAAGCCCCTGCTCGCTCGCCTTAAGCCTAGAAAAATAATAAGCCAAAATAATTGCAAGGCACAGCATATAAAATGATATTGTCATTTTCAAATTAAATACCTGAATCGTAAGGCCAGAAAAAAGCACAGGAACAATTAATCCATAAATTGCCGCAGCAGGCCCAAGGTCTGCCATCGACAACGCCCTGGTTTTACAACTAACGAAATAAAATGGGTATAGGAACAAACCCCATAAAGCAAAAGCACCTAAAAATAGACCCTTTCGAACCAATTGCGCAGACATCTCAGAATGAGATCCTGCAAGGGTTTTTATTTCATAAATATGTGCACTAAGGGATGGAATTCGCGCTTTTAAATATTCGAAAGTAGGCATGACACCATCGGCAACACCAAAAAAAAGATTGTCTTTTATAAGCTCAAAATCGATTAACAGTAATATCATTCGTTGCCCGGAAGAGGAGCTCTGTCCTCCGCCTACATCTAAGAATTCAACTAGCCCCTCGTATGCCTCTATTGTCCTATACCTAAAAATATCCGATGAATTAAAGATTGCAAAAACACCGAACGCGAGAACCAGCCCAGACAAAATCTGTTTCGTTAACGAGGCTCTAAAGGAATACAAGAGATAC
>ERZ807291.9604-NODE-9604-length-10416-cov-5.166683_pt1 | contig 10416 bp, 6 predicted proteins | sample MGYA00521257_ERZ807291 | MGnify/ENA primary metagenome ERZ807291 (study PRJEB31413, sample SAMN03169783) | marine metagenome | biome: Marine; feature: Water; material: Subsurface seawater | place: North Sea | collected 2011-04-28 | depth 1 m m ... | reverse complement strand
ATCTTTATAATTTTTAAATTTATGATATTTTAAAATTTTTACAAATGATTTTATACCTCCATAATTTCTAAAATTAGAATAAATAAATACAGGTCCATCACATTTTTTAATCTTTTTTAAAATTTTATAAAATTTTACCGAATATTCTCTTAAATTTGTTAATTGTAAATGTTTTCCCCTAAATGCTTTATAACCATTTTCTCCAATTAATCTTTTTGGAAAAGCTATATTAGATAATTGTCTTGAACCTGAAAAAAAATTATTTGATAATTTTAAAATATCACCTGTTCTAAATGGACCTTCTTGTGACGCAACTGTTTTATAAGATTTATATTGATAATCACTCATTCTACATTTTACTATATTTAAATAATTTCTTGGATAAGCAACTGGAGGAGCACCTCTATAATATGATATATAACCTTTGACATACTGTTTAAATAATCTTAAATTTTTTGAATCATATAAAATTTCTCCATTTTTTTTTTTTGTTATTTTTAAAAACATATTATTAAATTCCTTTCCTATTGGAAATAATTTTGGAATTTTTAATAAATTCATTGTTAATGCTATTTCTATTGGTTTATCAAAAATTGGTGTCCCACTTAATAAAACTACTCTTAAATCATCTGGTGCTTTTTGTATAGCATTATTTATTATTTTATAAAATGATCCAGTTTCAGAAACAATATTTTGAACTTCATCTATTATTAATAAAGTATTTTTTAATTTAATTTTTTTATTTTTTAATTTTTTAACAAATATATGATATGACATTACTGAATAATATTTATCTATTTGTTTATTAACTCGTTTTATTATATTATTATAATGATCGGATGATGCATCTAATTTAGATAATTCAATTCTAGTTTTAGATGATACATACTCATCACCTGTACATAAACTTGCGATTTCTTTATAATAATTACCCATTAAAGAAGCTGGTGTAATTACTAAAACATTTTTTTTCTTTTTCCATTCCTCAGCAATTGCTATTGACGCACAAGTTTTTCCTGCTCCTATTTGATGAAATATTAATAATCCTTTATAAGGAGTTTTTGGATTTATAAAATTTTTAACAAATTTTTGAGGTAATTGTAATTTATATTTTTTTGGATAACAAATATCTTTCATCGATTTTTTATCCTGTTTTATTCTTAGATTACTAAATATCTTATTTATTTTCTTATAAAAATCTTTGTTTTTTACTTTAGGGTATTTATTCATTTAATATAATATAATTAAGATAATTAAAAAAAATGAAATATAAATGTTTTATATATAAATATATATAAGTATATTATATATATAAAATGTCTACCCAAGAATACTTACTTTCAAAAAAAGAATCTAGATTTGTTATTTTCCCAATTAAAGAAACAGAAATATGGGAAGCATATAAAACACAGCAAAAATGCTTCTGGACTGCCGAAGAAATTGATTTTTCAAAAGATCATAAAGATTGGGTAAAATTAAAAGAACCAGAAAAGCATTTCATTAAACATGTTTTAGCATTTTTTGCTGCAAGTGATGGTATTGTTAATGTGAATTTATTAGATAGATTTTTAAATGAAGTTCAAGTTTTAGAAGCTAAAATTTGTTATACATATCAAGCAATGATGGAAAATGTTCATTCTGAAATTTATTCTTTAATGATTGATACTTATATTAAAAATAGAGATGAAAAAAATGTTTTATTTAATGCTATTAAATATATCCCATGTGTTGCTAAAAAAGCTGCGTGGGCTTTAAAATGGATTGATTCAGATGAATGTTTTGCAAAAAGACTAATAGCATTTGCTATTGTTGAAGGAATCTTTTTCAGTGGTAGTTTTTGTGCTATTTACTGGTTAAAAGAAAGAAATTTAATGCCAGGTTTAACTTTATCAAATGAATTTATAGCAAGAGATGAAGGATTACATTGTGATTTTGCTTGTCTATTATATTCAATGATTAAAAATAAATTAGATTCAGATATTGTTAAACAAATTATAATGGAAGCTGTTGAAATTGAAAATGAATTTATTACCGAATCATTATCTTGTAATTTAATTGGCATGAATTCTGTTTTAATGACACAATATATTAAATACTGTGCTGATAGATTATCAAGAAAATTAGGTTGCAAAAATATTTACAATGTTGAAAACCCATTTGGTTTTATGGAAAATTTATCTTTAGAAGGTAAAACAAACTTTTTTGAAAGCAGAGTTAGTCAATATGTAAAAGCAGATTTATCTAAAAGTTCTACATTTACTATTTCAGATGATTTTTAATTATTTTATAAATAACATCAAAAAATAATCTCACTAATCCTATCCTTCATATTATAATCATTTGACATTGTATAACCATATGCTCCACAATTTTCTATTACAATTATATCATCTATTTCTGTTTTAGGTAATAATCTATTCTTACCTAAAATATCCCCTGATTCACATATTGGACCTACTACATCATATTTTATATTATGAATCTCATTCATTGAACTATAATTATATATCTTATGATATGCGTTATATAACATTGGTCTAATTAATGAATTCATACCTGTATTAATACCAATAAAATGTTTATTACCTTTCGATTTTACCAAATTAACTTTAGATACTAATATTCCCGCATCTGATACCAAATATCTACCTGGTTCAATTATTATTTCTGTATTAAAATTATTTATATAATTATTTAACTTTTTAAAATCATGATCTTTTAACTTTAATCCAAATCCACCACCAATATCAAACCACTTTATATTATCAAATTTATCTTTTAATTTATTTAATTTATCTATTGTTTTAATCCAATTATTAATATCGTTAATACCACTGCCTCTATGAGAATGTAACCCAATTATTTTAATATTATTTTTTTTACATATTTCAACCAATACATCAATATCTGATAATTGTATTCCAAATTTAGATTCTTTACCTTCGGTTATTACCTTTTTATGGTGTCCATCACCCATATTTAAATCTAATCTAACCGCTATTTCTATATTTTTAAATTTATTTAATAATTCATAATTATCAAATATAACAATTGATCCTAATTTAATAGCTTCATTATAATCTTTATAGTAACAATAATTAGGGCTAAATAATATTTTAGCATCATTAAAATGTTTTTTAATATATCTAACTTCTTCTATTGAAACACATTCAAAATTAAATCCATTTTTATATATTTCGTTTAATATATTAATATTACTATTTGCTTTAATAGCATAATAAAAATTATTAATATTAGATAAATTATCTCTTAATATAAAACATTGTTGTTTTACTATTGATAAATTATAAATATATGAATTTCTATTATTTAAAATTAATTTCTTATTAATCCACCATTTTTTATAAATTTGATTATATAATTTAAAATATAAATCAATATTTTTTAAAACAATTGATATACACATATTATTAGAACTTATATGTTTGATCAATATACTATTATCATTAATATAATTAAAAATATTATAATCTAACTTATTAGATACATATGATATAATAGAACAATTTTGATATAATTTAACTTTATATTTTTCTTCTAATTCACATTTTAATTTATTTATATTTATATTTGTATTTGTAGTTGCCAAAACTTCAAATTGAGAAGTATTAATAATATCAATATTAATTCCATATTTTGCAAATTTACCAAATATATCTGAAATAAACCCAGTTGAATCCCACATTTTTAATGAACTAATTCTAAAAACAAAAATATCATTTTGTAATAATAAAGCTGAAGCTACATTATTTTGATTTTTATAAATTTTAGTATTAATTTTATTATTAGAATATGTATTCTTAATATAAATAGGAATATTTTTTTCATAACAAGGTTGAATACAATATGGATGAAGAACTTTTGCTCCCATCGCAGCCATTTCTTGACATAATTTATAATCAATATTTTGAATTATATCACAATTTTGAATATAATTTGGATGACCATTATATAAACCATTTACATCAGTCCATATTTCTAATTTTTCTGAATTTAGATTTGAAGCAATCAATGAAGCTGTTGTGTCACTACCACCCCTACTTAAAACATATCTTTTATTATCATTAGATGAAATTACATATCCTTGTGTAATAATAATATTAGTAAATTTTAATTTATCTAATAAATATTCTTTATTAAATATAATTTTATCTTGAATACTTAATGATTTAATTTCATAACTATTTAATTCTGATTTTATAAATTTAGATGTATCAGCTAAATATGATACAATATTATTTTTTTTTAAATAATTATATAAAATCAAAGTAGATAAATACTCACCATAACCTAAAATACATGATTCACTTTTACAATCTAATAATTTATCAAAAATATCATCTAATAATTTATTATTTAGATCTAATGATTCTAATAATTTATTATGATTATCTTTAATTTTATTAATTATTGATATATCTTTTTTTTTAATATATTCTAATAATAAATCTGTTGTTTTTGATAAAGCAGATAATACAATAATATATTTATTTTTATTTAATAAATTAATTATTTTATCAAACCCAATTTTACTTATAGAACTACCACCAAATTTTAAAACTATTGTCATTTAAATAATAAAAAAATATTATGTTTAAATGATTATAATTTAAAATTTCTTTTAATAATATTAACAAATAACCCATTATGTTCATTAATTTATTCTTATTTCATAATTCAGGATTTCTATGACAAAATATATTTGGTATTTGAATATATGTTCCTTTTGGTATTACAACCTTTTTATTATTTAATCCAACTATTTCTTCATCATAATCTAAAATTCTATATGTTTCATTAGTAACTACAAATTATAATCTTAATGTTTCTGATATACATAAATTGATATTAAAAACATTATTTTATATCAATTAATAAATATTATATTATATAAATAATATATAATTCTATATTATGATTATTGATAATAGATATAAATTATTATTAAATAAATTGATTGGTAAAGGAGGATTTGGAAAAGTTTATAAAGGAATCGATTTAAAAAATAATAAAAAAGTTGCTATTAAAATAGATAAATCTAATAAATATAATAATATTGAATTCCAAGTATATAATAAAATATCCAATTATAAATATTTACCTAAATTAATTGATTTTATTAAAAAAAAAGATAAATCCTTTTTAATAATGAAACTATATAATAAAAATTGTTCAAAAATATTAAAATTAAATAAAAATTATTTTAATATTAAAGATATTTGTATGTTGGCTATTCAAATTATTCAACAACTAAAAATACTTCATAGTAATAATATTATACATCGTGATATTAAACCAGATAATTTTGTATGGGATATTAAATCTAATAAATTTAAATTAATTGATTTTGGATTATGCTGTAATTATATTATTGATAATAATCATATTAATTTTGAAAGATCTAATAGATGTGGAACTTTAAGATATATGTCAATTAATGCTCATAATAAATATAATTTATCTAGAAAAGATGATATAATCTCTTTAGCATATTCATTAATTTTATTATATCAAAGTAAATTACCATGGAAAGGTTTAAAAGAAAAAAATAAAAAAAAATTATACAATTTAGTTAAAAAAATAAAAAAACAATATAATGAAGATATACATGATCAAGATTTACCTAAACCATTAATTTTTATTTTAAGTTATGCAAATAATCTTAAATTTAAAGATAAACCAAATTATAAATTTATATTAACTGTTTTTTATGATTTTATTAAACAAGATGATAAATATGATGGCAAATGGTCATGGATAGATGATAATATTATTTGATAATATTATTTAAAATAAATTAATTTTATAATTATTAAAAAAATTAATAATTAAAATTGTTAAAATAAAATAAAAAACACTTATTAAAATTGACACTGATAATTTTATTTTATTAATATAATTTAAATATTTAAAATTACATTTATTAAATATTAGTAAATATATAAAATAAAATAAAAAACAAAATAATAAAATTAATTTATTTAAAATAATTTTTTCATTAACATCTATATTATTTATTCCTTTATCTTTAATAAATAATAAAATAATAAATATAATTATTATAGAAATTATATATTTAATCATTATATATATACAAAATATTTATTTTATAAAAATATTTTTATCTTTTACAGTTAATTTAATTTCTTTTATATTAAAATCATCATCAGAATCATCATCAGAAAAATCATTATTATCATTATTAAAATTAGTATAATCATTATCATTTATAATATTTGATATTGAAGAATCTGTATCAGAAAAAAAAGAATCATTATCACTAATAAAATCATTTAAAAAATCTCTTATTTTACTTAAAGTAATATTTTCTAAATTATTTAAATTAACAAATATACCATTTTTATTAATAGTATATTTTTTATAATCTTTATTAATTAAATTAAATAATTGTATATATACATTTTTATCTTTTATTTTTTGAATATCATTAAAAATATTTTTTTTTTTTTCAAAATTAAAATTTGACTCATGCATTTATTATATTAATGATTTAAATTATTTAATTTATACTTATTTATTTTATAATCTTATTTATAATATATGAATTCTAAAAAATTAAAATTATTAAAAAATAAAACTTATATTTATCCTGATCCAACTGATCCTGAATTTCAAAATAAAATTTATAAAAAAAGAGAATTTTATATTAATAAAATACCTGAAAATAAACAATTTAAAAATTATGAAGATATTAAAAAATATAGAGATGAAATATGTGGAACTAAATTATCTTTATATACACATCAAAAATTTCTTACTAATTTTATTAATCCTTATACACCTTATAAAGGATTATTAATATTTCATGGTGTTGGAACAGGAAAAACTGGTGGTGCTATATCAATTGCTGAAAATTTTAAAGAATTAGTTCATAAATATAATACAAAAATTTATGTTCTAGTTCCTGGTCCTTTATTAAAAGAACATTTTAAAGATGATATTATTAAATTTACTGGTCATAAATATTTAAAAGATATATATGATAAAACAACTATTCTAAGTAAAAATGAAAAAATGAAATTAAAAAATCAAGCTTTAAAAACAGCATTAGAATATTATAAAATAATTTCTCATAGATCTTTTTTTAAAAAAGTTCTTGGAGAAAAAATTAAAGATACAGAAAATAATAATAAAAAATATAAAGTAAATGAACAGGGTGAAATAGAACGTGATCTATCTACTACTGAAAAAATAGAAAATTTAGATAATACTTTATTAATTATTGATGAAGCACATCGTTTCACTGGAAATGAACATGGTGATGCACTTAAATTAATTATAAAAAAATCTAAAAATTTAAGAATATTATTATTAACTGCAACACCAATGAAAAATCTAGGAGATAATATTGTTGAATTAATTAATTTTATTAGACCACAAAATCAACCATTATTAAGAGATACTATATTTAATAATAATAAAAATTATTTAATGGATTTTAAAAAGGGTGGAGAAGAATATTTAAAAAAAATGTGTAATGGTTATGTATCATATTATAGAGGAACTAATCCTTTACTATTTGCAAAAAAAAATGAATTAGGTGAAATACCACCTGGTTTAATTTTTACTAAATGTATAAGATGTAAAATGGAACCATTCCAACAAAAATTATATAATTATGTTTCAACTAATGCTAAAGACGCATTAGATAGAGGAACATCATCTGTTTGTAATTTTGTTTTTCCAATATTAAATAAAAATAAAAATGATATAGAATCATCATATGGTGAAAATGGATTAAATATTATTAAATCAAATTTAAAAACTGATAAAGAATTATTTTTAAAATTATTGAATAGAAAATTTTTTAATGGCAAAATATCAAATTTAAATAGTATTTTAGATATTATTAATAATAGTATTACTGGATTAATATTAAAAAAAGATAAATTAAAAATATTTTCATCAAAATATTATACATTATTTAATAATTTAAATTCATTATTTGAAGGTCAGAAAGGAGCAAAAACTGCTTTTATTTATTCTAATTTAGTTACTGCTGGAATTAATATTATAGAACAAATTTTATTACAAAATGGATATTTACAATTTGATGAAAATCAATCTTATAATATTACAGATAATGTAATAGATTATTATACTGGAAAAACTTTTAAAGAATTAAAAAAAAAGAATTCTATAAAAAAATTTTATCCAGCTACATATATTAAATTAATTGGAACTTTAACTGAAAATGAAGATGATAATAATGAACATAAAAAAAAATTATTAGATAAATATTTTAATAATGTTAAAAACGCACAAGGTAAATATATTAAATTTGTTTTAGGTTCTGAAGTTATGATGGAAGGTATTACTTTAGAAAATACTGGCGAAGTTCATATTAGTGATGTATATTATACACTTGGTAGAATTGATCAAGTTATTGGAAGAGCTATTAGACAATGTAAACATTATAAAGTTACTAATAAAAAAAATCCATATCCTCAAGTTAATATATATCGATATGTTGTTAAAATAAATAAAGGATTATCAGTTGAAGAAAATTTATATAGAAAAGCAGAATTAAAATATTTATTAATTAAAAAAGTAGAAAGATCATTAAAAGAAATATCAATTGATTGTCCTATTAATTACTCTGGTAATGTATTTCCAAATGAAATAAAAGACAATAAAGATTGTTATAAACCTATTATTGGTAATAAAATTGTAACAAATAAAAAATTATGTCCAAGCACATGTGATTTTACAAATTGTAATTATAAATGTTATGATAATAAATTAAATTTAAAATATTATAATAATAATAAATTTATTTATAATAATATTAAAATTAGTGATATTGATTATAATACATATAATGATTATTTAGCATCTAATGAAATTGAATTAGTAAAAAGTAAGATAGTAAAATTATATAAATTAAGATATATCTATACTTTAGATGAAATCATTAATTTAATTAAATCTACTTATAAATCAGAAAGTTATGATTTATTTGAAAATTTCTTTGTTTATCAAGCATTAAATTCCCTTATTCCAATTACAGAAAATAATTTTAATAATTTTAATGATACTATATATGATAAATACAATATTCCAGGATATTTGATTTATAGAGGTAAATATTATATTTTCCAACCATTTCATGAAAATGAAAATATACCTATTTTTTATAGAAAAATATACAATAAAAAATTAATTAAAGAATTATCTTTATACAATTATCTTAAAAATAGTAATTTAATTAAATTAGATAATAAGAAAGAATCTAAAGAAATTTATGATTTTAAATCAAATAAATTATATTATGAAAATAAAGAAGAATTTGATATAATTGGTATTATTGATTATAATAAAACTATAAAAAAGGATGTTTTTAAAATTAGAGAAAAAAGAAAGAAAATTTTAGAGAAAAAAAGAGGAACTGGCATATATTCAGAAAAAGGTGCTATTTGTTATACTTCTAAAGACAAAAAACAACTAAAAAAACTTTTTAAACAATTAAATATTAAAAAATATAATATTAAAAAATCTAGAATTAATTTATGTCAAATTATTAAAAATAAATTATTATATTTGGAAAAATATAGTAAAAATAATATTACTTATATGATAATACCTTACAATCATACTAAATATGTATATCCATATAATTTAGAAGATAGAAAAAAATATATTAATAAAAAAATAAATAATTTTGAAAATGATAATTTATCTTTTAATTTTATAAAAAAAGGGAATGGTTCATTTAATAATACAAGAAAAAAGGAATATATAAAATATGAATTAATATTTAAAAAAAAATTAAATAATAAATCAATTGAATTTTTAAAACAATATAATTATAATATAAAATTAAATCAAATAATTTTAGAATAAATTATATCTATCTATATATATATATATATATACATGGATAACAAATACGATATAATTACGTTAGATAAAATTAATAATATACCTTATATATTAAATTGGCTTTTAAATGCAATTTATAAAGAGCAAAATTATTTATTATATGCTGCCAACATTGCTATTAAAATTGATAAAGAATTAACAAAAAAAATTAAAAAATATAGAGAAAAAATATTTAATAATTATAAAGGAAAATATCACAGTGATATAGATAAAATTATGTTTAAAAATTATATAAGATCAAAAATAAATATTTTATCTGGTGGTGGAAATCAATTTTCAAATGATTATTTAAATTCAAATCAATATTTATTTGGACAATCAAATATTTTTAATGCTTTAGATATTGATACTAATTTATCACTTAATAGCAATGATACTTTTTTATTAAGAAAATTAGTTATACAAACACAAAAAATAATTAAAAAAAAATATGAAATTTATAAGATATTAAAAAAATTATCTAACGAAAATACTGGACCTATTTTTAATAAA
>ERZ807291.9599-NODE-9599-length-10419-cov-6.722308_pt1 | contig 10419 bp, 10 predicted proteins | sample MGYA00521257_ERZ807291 | MGnify/ENA primary metagenome ERZ807291 (study PRJEB31413, sample SAMN03169783) | marine metagenome | biome: Marine; feature: Water; material: Subsurface seawater | place: North Sea | collected 2011-04-28 | depth 1 m m ... | reverse complement strand
ATTTTTTGTGGGATCAAATCGGTGCGAAAGGCTGCGAAGCATTAGCCCCTGCGTTGGCGCAGATGACGGCGTTGAAACAGCTTAATTTGTCTAATAATCAAAAATCACATTTTCTAGAATATATTGTTCGTAAATGTATGTCATCACAAGAGTTTATCGATTATTTAAATCAAATTACAGATTTAAATTTAACATCACTCAATACATTATTTTTATCAAAATATAAAAGTGGTCATTTTTTAAGTCCTCACAGTGATAAAGATAATGGTAAATTAGCATTTGTTTTAAATTTATCTAAGTTCTGGAAACCACAATATGGAGGAATATTACATTTTCTTGATAATAATCGACATGAAATTATTGAATCATTTGTTCCTTCTTTTAATAATTTAATTCTTTTTGAAGTACCTAAAGAAGGTATTCCTCATTTTGTGAGTCATGTGTCACCATCAATTAAACATAATCGTTACGCAATTACAGGATGGTATTCTTAATTATTATATATATTATAAATATAAATGAATCTAGAAAAAATTTATATAACAAATAAAGATTTAAAGAATGGATCTTATTTAATAAATCAACCAGGACAATATATTCTTAATGAAAATATTATTTTTCATCCTAATCCAGATAATGACTTTCAACCTACAAAAGATCAATATGATAAATATAATCCATCTAAAGGCTTTATTTTAGGTTTTTTTGCTGTATTTGTAATTGAAACAACAAATGTAATATTTGATTTAAATGGATTTACAATCCAATGTTCAAATGAATTTTTATTAAAACAAAGATTTTGTGCATTAATTGAATTAGCATCTTCCCCTTTTATTCCAAAACAAGGACCTGCAGATTTTGGTAAATCAATTATATCTGCAAAAAATTGTACTATTAAAAATGGATGCTTAGGACAAGTTTCTCATCATGGTATTCATGGTAATGGTATGACGAATATTAAATTAATTGATTTAACTTTTAAAGATTATGAAGTTGCTGGAATTTCATTAAATGGAGGTAAAAATATTATAATAGAAAATTGTCATTTAGAAGGTAATTCAGTTAATGTACCAACATTATCTAATTATTCTCATTGTAAATTTGATTTACCTTTTTTAAAAAAAATAGTTGAAAAATATCCAGAAAAAATAATAGAAACATGGAATAAATCGTTTAAATTAATAGAAATATATAATCAAATATTAAAAGAAGTTGAAATATTTGAAGATGCTTTTATTCATACTAAACCATATGATGGTATTTTTAAAAATAAATCTGGTTTATATGATGGTAATGTATATGGTATTGTATTAAATTCTTTAGGGGTAGTAGTCAATGACTTTAAACCATTAAGAAATGAGGAAACAGTTGGAAATGAAAATATAAAAATTATAAATACCACTATTAAAAATGTTATTTCGGATGGAACAGAAGTTATTGGTATTTTTAATAATAATAATAATGATAATCTTCAAGCATATGGAAAATCAGCATTTGTAGGTCCTGTTGGAGATATGTTTAATTTAATGGAATCAATTGATGAAAATGGTTATTTTAATAATTATATTATTTCATTAATGCAGATCATAATTACAAAATTTGGTGACACTCAAAAAGAATTAGGAACGGCTAATATTAATTCATTTATTTATAATGAATGGATAAATAGTAAAAAAAATATATTTGGTCAAATTACATTTGATAAAAATAATGATAATAAAAAATATTATTTAGTTTTAGGTAGTGATTCAATGAATCATAAAATGAAGGGAAATATTGGTTTATTTGTATCACAAGGCTTAGATATTAATATTGAAAATATAAAAATAGATAATGTAATAAACAATGGATTAAGTAAAAGTAATAAAGGTTCTCAATCGATTGGAATAGGAATATGCGGTTCTGTAAATATAAATATAAAACATCAAATAATTAATAATATAATATCATTAAACGGTGAAAGTAATGAAATTGAATTAATTAATAAAAATCAAAATATAAATTTTGATATATAAATAAATTAAAAAATTGATTTTTCTTTTTTTTATATATTATAAATTAAATTATGGATTATGATATTGAATCAGGAAAAATAGAAGCAAGTGAATATATATGTCAAATGTGTCATAAAAATCCTGACGAACATTGTATTCATATTTTAAGTATAAGTAATGATTCATTTTATTTCTATTTTTCACCATTTGAATCTAAAAATTTAAAAGACACAGATGAATTATTAAATCATATATATGGACATTTACAATTCAATACTAAAAAATGGATATTATTACTTGATTGTTTAAATATGAGCTTATCTGATATTTATTATTTAAATAATCTTAAAATATTATTTATTAATTTGAATCTTAATTTAGATTTTACTTTACTTGATAACATCGTTCTTTTAAATTATTCATTTTTAAATAGTATTATTTTAAATTTTTTATTTAAAGATTATCATTTATTTTTAAAAAATAAATTAATTTATGATAAAAATAATAGTTTTTCTCATTTAATTGAATTATATTTTGATGAATAAGATTATGATTGATTATAAATATTTATAAAATTTGAAAATAAATTAAGTAAATCAAGGAAAAAATTTACTGAACTTTTAGGATAATTTGGATAATTTACACATAAATTTGCCATTTGAAACATATGAGATGTGTCATATGACACAAATAATGAAAATAATAGTATAACTATATAAGAAATATACACTGATCTTTTTTTATACAATTCTACATCTTTTGTAATAAAAACATTCAATAAAGTTATAATAATAATTGCTAATAGACCAATAATAAGACCAGGTACAACATAATTATATGATTTTTTAAAAAATTCAGGTTGAAAATATACTACTAATGACATTAAAATAAATACTGTTGCAGTAGATAATAAAGCATCATCAATAACACCAGCAATTTCTTTTCTTTTGAAATAAGGATATATAGTCATTGAAATTGCTCCTAAAAATAATACCCAAATAATATGATTATACATTGTTCCTTTTTTTCCAAAATTTTTAGTCATTGCTATTAAAATGACGAATAAAAGGGTTAATACAAAACCGCTTAACATATACGTTAAACCTAATTTATTGTATAATTCATTTTTTGTCAATAATTCATGTTTTTCTTTATCATTTTTTGATAATAATTCATTAATTAAATAAGCAAATATTCCAATAATAGTAATTGACATTGCTAAATATAAATATACATTGAATACGTAATTATTACATGTTGGATTACCATTTTTAAACGAATATTGTGTAATTAAATATAAAATTATAATAAAACTAATAAGGATACTATATAAATAAAAACGAGTAAAACTTTGTTCCATAATATTATTATTTATCAATATTTTTTTTTAAAAAAATAATATTTAAATAATTATTATTTATATGAATTAATATGAATGAAGAAGAATTTATTTCAAAACCATTAGAAACATATCATGAATGTTTAATTCATGAAAATATTGAAAATAAAGAAGATGAACAATTACAAAAAGCATTACAAGAGTCAATAAAAATGGAAAAAATAAGGTTAGAAAATGAAGAAAGAATTAAATATTATATGCATTTATTTAATCCACTATATATTCATTTTAATTTTATAAATTATTATTATACAAATAATGAAAATACTTTTTTTATTGAATGTTTAAAAGATGCTTTAAAAGATTTTATTTTTAATAAAACAAGTCATATTTATTTGTTTAAAAAACATTATATTGATTTTAAAAAAATAATAGATGAACTCTATACATTACGCATTGATGCTAGTAAAAAACCAAAAATAAACGAAGAATTATTTTTATTACTTAAAAATAATTTAAAAAAAATATAAAAATTGATTTTTTTAATTTTATTTTTTCTAAAATTATATATAAACATTTTTATTTAATATGAATGTATTGTCTCATAATTTGAGTGATCAACTAACAATTCAAGATCAAAAATACAATACTTATATAAATAGTTTTAATGAAAACTTTTTATCTGATGAAGAAATATATTATGTATTCTGCTATGGATCAAATTCTGTAGAACAATTAAAAAAACGCGTGAATAATGATAATCTTATTGCACATAAAGCATATTTAGAAGGATATGTACGATATTTTGCTGGTTATAGTAAAAAATGGGATGGTGGGGTGTGTTCAATAAAAAAAACTGAAAATGAATATATAACAAAAGGTAGTATTGTTAAATTAACAGAAGATGAATTAAAAAAATTAGATAAATTTGAAGGAGCATGTAAAGATGCTACACCTTATGGTCGTGTCAATAATGTTTATCATCGTAAGCATATTATTGCTAAAAATGAATTAAATTATCCAATTGAATGTGTCGTTTATATAAGGAATGACTCAACTTGGATTAAGCCCCCATCAGATGCTTATTTAAAAGCAATAAAAAATAATTTAAGTCCTTTTTGGTGTGAATTAGATGTAGATAAAAAAATAATTATTTTTGATCATCAACTCAATCAAATGGGTGAGTTTAATTAAATTAAAGATTATAATAATTTGACGTATTTTTTTTAATATTGAATATTCATTATTTTTGAAGCATTAATATTTAATTTTTTCATAATCATGATTAACATATGTACATCATTATTTGCTCGATGAGCAACTGGTGAAAATCCAAATAAATATTCAAATATTTGACTTAAAGATTTACTTGCAATATCTTTTTCAAGAAATAAACGTATTATCATACGACTATCTAAAAACTTTGCTTTATTTTTATCAATTAAATTTTTTTCAATCATTATTTTATGATCAAAACTAAATCCATTATGTGCGATAAATATAGGTTCTTCGCAATATGAAAAAATATTATCAATTTCTTGTGAAAATTTTTGAAAATCATCACCATTTATTAATAATTGTTCATTTGAAATTCCAGTAAGTTGCATGATTTCATAAGGTATAATTTTTTCTTTTTGAGGTTTAACAAGACCTGTACTTGGAATACATGATGTTTCATATTCTTCAAAATGTCGATCAATAATATCCACATAATTATTATTTTGAATTAAACCAGTTGTTTCTAAATCATAAATAAATATCATATTTTTGAGTTTTTCTTGGATAACGACACTTAATAGTTTAAGAAGTTCATAATTCATAAAGTGATCTTTTTGTAATATAATTTTATATTTTTTACCAACATAAAAATTCCATAATTCTAAATGATACATCTTCTCAAAATCAGGGCTTAATAAATTATGATATAATATCATTTGAATAATTTGTTTTTTATTCAATTGTTTCGTTAATTTAATATCAATAATTGAATCTTGAGTTAAAATATCAAGTTCTCCTACAATGGGTAATTTCAAATGTTTAAAAATCGGATGAAAAATAAAATCATCATTTAGATCTTTGACATATTCTTTTATTTTATTTATGATATAACTTAAATGATTTAAATGGGGATGAAAATCTTTTTTCCATAAATATGCTGTTTCATTACTCATTTGATAATAATAAAGTGTCATTTGGAAAATACAATAATGTATTTCTTCTTCATTGTATTTATTTTTTTCATTTAATGTCTTCTTAATTAATGTTAGTAAAAAATCTTTAGAATAGTGGGCTACATCATTATAACAATCTAAAAAAAATTCCTGATGATAATCATTACCTAATATTTCAATTAAATAATTATATAATTCTTGTTCTCTTTTTTTAAATGTTTTTTTTATACCATCAAAATTTCTCAATTTTACTAAATCTTTTACAATAAAGGGACATTTCATTTTTAATATTTTATAACCACCAATCATATTTTTTGGTACAATAATACTATTTTCTATAATATTTTTTAATTTACTAATAAAATCAGGTATTTTATTATTTTTTATTTGATAATAATAGTTAAATATATTTTCGACAAACATTCCATATAAAGCACTATATTGGTCATGCTCAAAAAGAGTATATTCAGAAAAGTTTTCAAATAAATCTTCTTCTTCAATGTCATATTGAATTAATTTTTCAAATACATAAAAATGTTTATCATCAAAGAATTTTTTATGATTTAATAATTCAGTTACAGAATAATGTACTGGTTTTATTTCTTCTTTAAAATTTAATTTTGATAACATATTTGGAGGTTTATTTTCAATTTTATAATATTTTAATGGACAATTTTTTAATTCAAACCAAGCATGTTTATTTCGATGATGATCTACATAAATATGCATATCATAACATGCACGACTTAAAGCAACATACCATAAATATTTAAATTCATTATATTTTTGTTCATTTGGCATAATTCCAAAAGTTGTCACATGAAAATTTAATACAAATACTTCATCAAATTCAAGTCCTTTTGAACCATGAATTGTCATTAAATTAATATAACCTTCTTGTTTTTTAAATTTATCAAGTACAACATCAGTATTATTTGTGTCTTCATAGTGTTTTAAATAAGGAATATCATAATCTTCTAATAAATTTGTCATTAAACTTAATCCAATATTTGAATAATAATCATTCATGGGTTTAGATTTTTTAACTGGACCAATAATAGCAATATTCTCTCTTTTATAATTACTATTTTTAATTTTATTTACAATATTATCAATTATTTCAGGGATACTCCCGCAAAATAGAGTTGGTTTATTATGATCTTTTTTTTTTGTACTTATCATATTTTGTGTTAATAATTCCCATGGTTTAAATTGATTCACAAAATCAACAATTTGTTTTGAAGATCGATAATTTTTTATCAAATGATATTTATTTGTTGAATGTTCCATTAAAAAACGATCACATCCATTTTGAAATTGATATATATTTTGATTTGGATCTCCTACCATGATTACTGCACATTGAGTTATTTTAGATATATTTTGTATAAGTTGATATTGTATTTCAGAAATATCTTGGGCTTCATCTACAAATATGACTTTTAAACTTTTAAATTCTGTCATATTAAGACATTCAACCTTTTTTTGAAAAATAATTTCAGATGCAGCAATAATCACCGTGTCTTGTGATGATGATTTTTTTTCTGTTAATTTATGCATTATTTTTCCGGCAATTGAATGTAATGTACATATATTTCTACTATTAAAAAGTTTTTTATGTTGTTTTTGACCTTTAGTTATAAAATCATGACAAGCACGACGACTAAATGATGCAATTAAAAACTCATTGTTTTTTTTTATATGACCTATATTAAAATGGTATAAAATCTTCCCAATGATTGATGCTGTTTTTCCTCCTCCTGGTATTCCTAATAAACAACTATTTTCGATTTTTGATTGAATAAAAGCAAGTTGTTCTTCATTATAATTTAATTTAAATGATTCAACTTGTTTAAATTTTGATAAAAATTCAGTCATCTATCAATTATATGTTAATATTTTCTTATATTCATTCAATCAATAATCATTATTTGAATTTTTAAAAAAAAAAGAAGTTAAAATCAAATTTATAATTTTAAATAAGAATATGAATAAACCTATCCGTGTATTGGTTAAAAAAATAAAGATAATTAATTATTATGAATATATTCAACCTATTCAAAAAAATATAAATCATCAATCAGTTACTGAACAAAAAATAAAAATAGATAAAAATATTAAATATGATGATAAAAACTATGATGATTATTATTTAAATCAAATTATGATTAATGGTGGTTTATAAATATATTTATAAAAAATAAATATAAATTATTGGAAAAAATTTTTTAATTAAATTTATTTAATTTATTTTTTTTTATTTGTTTTTTTGTTATTTGTTTTTTTATGGTTTGATTTTTTGCTTAATTTAATTTCAGGGGTAAGTTTTAAAAGAACTTTACCACCGGCAATAGCAGATTTTTTAATTTCAGCAGGAGTTTTTTTGCGATAACTTCCTGTATAAGGTCCATATACTTTTTGTTTGGAACCTCTTGTATATTCTTGAATTTTAAAATGAACTGTACCTAAATCAAGTTTTTTCATTCCTTTTAATCCTTTTTCGTGGGCAATTGAGGTTAAAAGTTTGCGGGCAGCACTGCTTGGGCCACCGCTGGGGGTAATGGAAACACCACCAATATTTACTTTTTTTCCGTTTAATTCTACTACTCTGAAGTGTCTTTCGTCAGCAACTCCTCCAATCATATTATAATATATAATAATATTTTATTTTAAATAAAATTGATTTTAATTTATTTAAAAAAATAATAATAAATATTAATATAGAATATTAAATTAATATGAAATATTATGCTGTACATGCTGGAAAAAAACCTGGAATTTATTCAAATTGGAATGATTGTAAGGCTCAAATTGATGGATTTTCTAAGCCTATATTCAAGAAGTTTGAAAATATAAAAGATGCTCAACTTTTTTTAAAAAATGGTTTTTCTATAGATACTAAAAAGGGGTTTTCAAATAATTTTAAACACAATATTGATAAAAAAAATGAGAAAAAATTAGAAGATCTTTTGAATGAACAAGATAATCGTATTTTTGTATATAGTGATGGAAGTTGTATTAAATTTAAGAATGGTATTTTTAAGGCAGGATATGGTATTTACATTCCTCAAAAGAATTTAAAAATTAGTGAGCCATTATTAAATCAGAAACAAACGAATAATCGTGCTGAATTAACTGCAATTCTTAAAACATTTGATTATTTAAATGAAGACGAATTAAAAAAAGAAATAATAATGATTACAGATTCTCAATATTCAATTTATATATTTGATAAAACTGGTGAAAATTACGAAAAGAATAATTATATGAAAGATGGGCAAGAGGTTTTAAATAAAGATTTAATAATTAAGGCTTTAAAAATAAAGAGAAAATATAATTTACAACTTATTAAAATACGAGCCCACACAAATAAAGATGATATTCATTCTAAAAACAATGAAATTGTAGATCATTTAGCAAAAAAAGGTGTATCTAAAGGTATTGAATTAGAAAGAACATCATCTATTTATAATTTTGATAAATATGATGGGATTGATATGAATCAATTCATTCAAATGGAAAATAAAGGATCATCATCTAAAAAAATAAATAAAGACATTACAATGAATGATTTATTTGAATATGATTCATGTTCATCTCAAGTATTTGAAAAAAATGAACAAAAATATAAAAAAAATAATAATTTAAAAAAATGGTTTATTAAGAAATAATTCCATATTAATAACCATCTAATAATGATTTTTTATCTTTATCAATTAATTCTTTAAATATACGAATTGAATCTTTTTTCTTTGAGTTAAAAATTTTTGTTAAAAAACTTTGAACTTTTTCTTGAACATTTTTATTATTCTTGTATTCATCTAATTTTGTAATAATGGATTGTTTTTCATCTGTTAGATAATCATTATCTATTTGGTACATGTTTTGATTCATGATTTGATCATGAAAATTTTGTAAATGTTTTGATATTTTTTCCATTGTAATATCAACAATATCTTTAATTGACATTTCTTTAAATTTTTCATTTTTATTTGCGTATACAATTCCTGTTTCAGAATCCAAATTTTCAATAAATACATTTAAATTATTTTCATTTTTTAAAATATGTTCAAGTGTTTTAGTATATTTTAAAGAAGACATTAATAATATATGTTTTAAAGCATAATCTATATTTCCTGTATCCCATTCTTCGTCGAATGGTTTTAAAACTTGAAAATTAATATTGATAATATTTTGCTGATTTAATATATTAGTAATGGATTGATTTTTTTGAAAACAATATTTTTCTTGAATATGAATATCATATTTATCTTTATCTAAAAAATGAGCATTACAATTTTGACATTCAAAATTTGATAATTTATTTATCATAATTAATTGTTGTTTATCTGATTCTTCTTTTAATTTATCGAATGATTGATCTTTATTTAATTTATTACGTATAAGTGATTGTTCAAATATAAAATATTCATCATCGGATTCAATTTCATTAATATTTTGACATTTAAATTTTCGATTCAAATGACGTTTCATTTCTATTTTTTGCTTTGTAATATGATTACATTTTACACATTTGTAATAATACATTTTTACTTTCTTCTATTATACTCATATTATTTTTTACTTAAGTAAAAAAAAAGTAATATTTTTTATATATTTTTTTACTTTTTATTTTACTTTTTACTTTTTTTATCGTTTTATCAATATAAGATAAAATATATCATTGTTCACTTAATTTTTTTTTTATTGTCTCTTTTTTCATTAAATCTATTTTATGTAATTATTTTTTTATAAAAAAATACATTTTTTAAGTAAAAAGTCAGAAAGTAAAAAAGTAAAAAAGTAAAAAAGCAAAAAAGCAAAAAAAGTAAAAAAATAATAGGTTGAAAGGTGTGCAACTGCTAATTTGCAGAAAAATCAGTACAAAGTACCTGTGTCACTTTTTTTATGTGTC
>ERZ807291.9597-NODE-9597-length-10421-cov-6.349604_pt1 | contig 10421 bp, 10 predicted proteins | sample MGYA00521257_ERZ807291 | MGnify/ENA primary metagenome ERZ807291 (study PRJEB31413, sample SAMN03169783) | marine metagenome | biome: Marine; feature: Water; material: Subsurface seawater | place: North Sea | collected 2011-04-28 | depth 1 m m ... | reverse complement strand
CTGAGCCTTGTGGGTCAGGTAATACGGGTCCACCCCGATGCAGTGCCCACCCACCAGCCCGGGCCGGAAGGGCAGGAAGTTCCACTTGGTGCCCGCGGCCTTCAGCACTTCTTCGGTATCGATGCCCATTTTGCTAAAGATCATCGCCAGTTCGTTCACCAGGGCAATGTTCAGGTCGCGCTGGGTGTTCTCGATCACCTTGGCCGCCTCGGCCACGCGGATGCTGCTGGCCTTGTGGGTGCCAGCGGTGACGATGCTGGCGTAGAGCGCATCCACGGTGTCTGCCACCTCGGGGGTCGAGCCGGCGGTCACCTTGGTGATGTTGGCCACCCGGTGCACTTTGTCGCCGGGGTTGATGCGCTCGGGGCTGTAGCCGGCAAAGAAGTCGCGGTTGAAGGTGAGGCCAGACGCCCGCTCCAGCACCGGCACGCACTCCTCTTCCGTGCAGCCTGGGTAGACGGTGGACTCGTACACCACGATATCCCCGGGCTTCAGCACCTTGCCGATGGTTTCGCTGGCCGCGCGCAGGGGGCGCAGATCGGGCTGTTTGTGGCCGTCGATGGGGGACGGCACGGTGACGATGTAAATCGTGGCCTGGCGGAGGTCTTCCGGGTTGGCGGTAAAGCTTAAGTGCGCGGCTTCGGCGAGTTCGCTCTTGCTCACTTCCAGGGTGGCGTCGTGGCCTGCCTGCAGCTGGGTAATGCGCTGAGCGTTGATGTCGAAGCCGAGCACGGGGCGCTGTTTGCCGAATTCCACGGCCAGGGGCAGGCCGACGTAGCCGAGGCCGATGATGGCGAGGGTCATTGGGGTGGGGCCTTATTAGATGCGTAGGAGTTACTGTAAGTGTGCACAGGCTCATAGCAATCCAACAGCAATCCAGCAACTTTCGCCAAGCGGATCCTCAGCTTTTCAGATTTACTTTTACGTGTTTTCGAAATTAAATCGCACAGCACAATGCCGGCGCTATCCCGGTAACTCCACCAGCTGCAGGTCGGCAAGTGACTCGCTGTTTCGGCCGCGGTTACGCGCCGGAAGATGTTTTGGGCTTGGCTCAACAACGCTGCCTTTGTCATTGGGTTTAAAAACATCACTAAAGCAAACCACTACTTACACAAAGAATAGGCACTAACTCGACTCAACCGGTGAGCACGCCACCTCACCTTGCAAGGCTTCTATCTCGGCTTTGAGCGCGTCGTACTCCCTGAGCTTGCGCTTCAAAAACCGCGCCGTCAGCGCCGTCTTTGCCGACAAGCCCTGGGGCGTCAGTAAATACAAATACCCCAGCTTGTTGGGGTTGTTCTGAAAGTTCTCAAGCTTGACCCAGCCCTTCTCAACGAGGGCCTTCAAACAATAGTTGGCCGCGCCCAGGCTCACACCCAGCGCCTCGGCGAGCTGCCGCTGGGTCATGGTGGGGTCGTCTTCCAATAGGCGCATGGCCTTTAACTGGCGGTCTTCGCTCATACGGTTTTCGCTTGTCGGTTTTCAAGGGGGTTTTTCATTCGGGCAGGCTACCGCAGGGTGTGCATTGCGCACCCTCTGGACACAGCCTGCAGCTGTGCGTTCAATGACTGAACAAACTAACCCGTTCAACGCTTGAACGCAAGCAAACGGTGCCGGGGCATTTTCAGTGTGACAACGGCTGTGGCACCCCGCCTAATGCCTAGTACCAAGATAATCAATGACGCTAAAGCACCCTCTTCGGGGCTGGGATCTGCAGGATGCAAGTCAATTTCTTGCCAACACCCCATTGATTATTGCTTATACTGGCCGACGTAGCGGTGGAGGTAGTCACAGGATGCGACAAGCGATGATCAACACAGCGTCGGGCGCCATACAGCCCTATGTGTTGCTGGTGGCTATGGCACTCGGCCCCGGGTGCAGCACCCACGAGCCGCTGCCACTGGCAGATACCGCACAGCCGTTTTTCCCGGTGTGCGTCGCCCGGGAGGCGGGCACTTACCAAGAGCGCAAGTACATAAGGCTGGGCTGGTGGGCCGTCGGCAGTGTCGGGGAGTCCGAGATAATTGATGCCGACTGTATTCAGATTGAGCCCTAATCGCAGGGGTGCCACTGGCTGAGTCGCAACGGCAGGCCGTTTAGGTGTCCTATAGGGTGGTACCGGTTTACGTCGTGGTCTCAGTTCGCGTCAAGCAGCCCCGACGCAGACAGCTGCCGAGAGACTGTCAGCAAGTCATGGTGGTTACCCTGCGTATCTGCAGTGCCAAAAAAAGCAATGACAATGTCTTGCTTGGGCGCAACAAAAATGCCCTGACCAGAGTAGCCGCCCTTAAACATCATGCCGTCGGGCCAGATCATATCCCACTGCCAGGCGGCATGGCTAGGCAGGTCGTCGCCCCAAGTTGCCTTCATTCCAAGCCGTTGCTCAGGGCTAAATTTGACCCCCTTGTCACTCGCTAAGTCATCCATGTGGTCTTTGCCAATGACGTCAAAGCCACCGGCAGTGAACGTTTGACCAAAGCGCGCCACATCACGCAGGCGTGCTGAAAGTCCCGCATGAGCGGCGGCGTTGCCTTCGGGGCTAATCATCATCAAACCGTCTGCTTCCGCGCCTACGTTGTCCCAAATTAGACGTTGCAACGCGACGGTCAGTGGCAGGCCAGTGACGTTTTCTATCACCTGCCCTGACACGTAGGTATCTGGCGAGACATACTCATAGGTTGTCCCCGCCGTCCGGTGACGCTTCATAGATTTGATCAAATCAAGTGTATCAATCGGCGGATTGTGCGGCGCGGTCAAGCCGAGCGTTTCCTCAAATTGGTAGATACAGGAACGGGTGTTTTGGTAGCCGTCGCTGTCCAGGCAAGCAATACCCGACGCCATGTTGACAATGTTGCGCACACTGATGCCCGCCCAGTCAGTGCCGGCAAGCGCTGGTACATAGGTCTCCACCGGTTGGTCCACGTCAACCTTGCCTTGCATCTCAAGCGCGGCGAGCGCGGTTGAAATATAGACTTTGGTAATTGACCAGCCCAAATGCCTGTCGTGGGCTTCCATGCGGGGATAGGCCTCGTAAACAACCTTGCCGGCCGATAAAACAATCATGCCGTCTATCAACGGGCTGTTGGCGACATACGCATGCAGGGTGGTTTCAGCGCCCTCTACGGTGACCGCAAAGTCTGCCACATCGGCCCTTAACGTTCGCTCGAGTTTGCGCTCGGGTCCGGTGCGGGCAATCACCGCGTGCGGGAAAAAAGCCGAGAAATTTTTCCAGGCATAATGACTAATCGGGCCGCCGTCATCAAAATTGTCCGGGGTGTATTGGCGGTAAATATCGCGCTTGTGCTTCAGCTCAGTGTGTTCCTGACCATGCGTTGCAGCGACGGGTACCGCCCCCATAAGCGCGGCGATCAATGCCAGTGTCATCTGTCGGTTGTTCATCGCTAGCCGCCCCTGTGTGGCACATCTACATGGTTAGTTGGGCACAAGTATAGGATCGGCCATATAACAAGTATATGGCCGTGTTTCAAGCGGCAGGCTGTTAGCGTGACGGGTCGCGCTAGCACGCCGACTCACGCCTCGGACAGGGTATCCATGCGCCTTTGCATCTCTTCGGGGGTCAGGTTCTCGCGCCTGCTCGAGAGATGCCATTTGTGGCCGAACGGGTCAGCGATCATGCCGGTGCGATCTCCGTAGAACTCGTCTTTGACGGGACGCAGAATCGTCGCACCCAGCGCCACGGCGTCGGCGACGGTCTGGTCGACGTCCTGCACGTAGAGCTGCATCGACACCGGCGAGCCCCCGACGCTGATTGGGCTGAGAGCACCAAAATCGGGAAACTCCTCGGCGAGCATCAAGCGGCTCGCGCCGATCGCGAGCTCCGCATGCCCGATGGCGCCATCCGGGAAGGTGAGGCGAAAAACCTCGGCGGCACCAAAAGCCTTTTCATAAAACACCATAGCGTCGGCTGCGCCTTTGACGACGATATACGGTGAGAGCACCGGGTGGTCGGTGAGGATAGCTGTGGTGGTCATGAGGTCTCCTCGTCTCAGAGCGACTGCGCGCCCAGCCTCATTACGTTACGTTGCCTACCGCCAATGAACAAGCCGGCCCCCCAAAAAAAGGCGAAACTACGGCTCCCGGCAGGCCTCGCAGTGAACGGGCGAAAAATGCGATCCTTCATCCTCCCCGTGCCCTGCTTGAGACCGGCGGACCAGGGGCCTTTACCCTGGAAGTGGTCTGTTTGAGTGCGCTGTCGTATTAACACAACACGAGTAAAAGAGAGAGTATAGATATGCCCACCGCCGGACTGTGGATTAAAGGATGCTTCATTGCCTGTAGCGCGATCATACTGATGGCGTGTTCAGGTTCTAATTCGACATCTAATGACGCGCCGCCTCCCCCGGTGGGGGTTGCTCCTGAACCGGCGCCCGAGCCTGAGCCAATCCCTTTTGAAGAGCTCTATGACCAAGGCGTAGCTAATTATTTAGGCGAGTTCACGCCCATGATGTCCGAGCCGACGGGTAGCCTTATTCAGCATTCCTTTGGCACCGGTGATGGTCCCCTATGCCTCCGTGGAGGTGAGTACACCATGGCAACCCGGGAAGGCACGGGTGATGAGCTAATGATTTTTCTCCAAGGCGGCGGCGCGTGTACTAGCCTGCTCTGTCAGGCGACCTCCGAGGCAGCGCCCGGCATACCAGAATTTGGCATATTGAATCCCGACAATGCACAAAACCCAGCGGCAGACTTCAACGTCGCTTATTTACCTTATTGCGACGGCTCGGTATTTTCTGGGGACATTGATTATGACGACGACGGCGACGGCATCATTGACCGCTATCACCGCGGGCTGCGTAATCTTTCTGCGGCACTCGATGTGGCCGGAAATACTTTTCCCGCACCCGGTAAGATTTTGCTGACCGGAAATAGTGCGGGTGGTTATGGGACTGACTATGCACTGCCGCTCGTGCGCAAGCTGTTCCCCGACACGCCCATTGAGTTAGTCAATGACTCGGGGGTGGGAATTGCCTTTCCCGGTTACATTGACTTTGTGAGCGCAGAGTGGAACGCCACCGCATTCATCCCCGAAAGTTGCGACGATTGCATTACGCCAGAGGGTCATCTGACGGGGTATCACCAATATCAGCTTGCGCAAGATTCGAATCTACGGATGGGCTTTATGAGCACCAAGCAAGATTCGGTCATTGCAGACACGTTCTTAGGGATAGGTGGCGAGGCTTTTGAGGCGGCCCTCATACCTGCCATGGAGGACATTGAATTGGCTTATCCCGATCGCTTCCGTAGTTTAATTGCCGATGGCAATAGCCACACCTTTATTCAGGCACAGTTCAATCGAGAGGTGGGTGGTGTCGTGGTCAGTCAGTGGATTGCTGACATGCTTGATGGCAGTGAAAATTGGGTATCGGTGAGTGACTAACACGCGCAAAACGGGGCAGCAGCGACGCTAGTGCTGGCGTAAAGGATGCCCCTACAGCGACTTAAGTAGTAAAAGTCGCTTGGGAATTTGCTAAGCGCATCCGCGAGGTTCGTGGAAACGCGGTCAAACCCATGGCAACTCAGGGCGCGGGTCGGCGTAACCCATGGCGCCGGTTAATCTCGGGATTGAGTAGGATAGTGTTAGTGCCATCAGGCCAGCTAACCACGGCACGGTCGACAGCATCAATGCCCTTTAAACCGAAGACGAGTTCGCTTGTTTGGTCGGTAAGGTAGCCTTGGCCGGCAATGAGCTTTCGGGTATAGCTCTGGCCTTGCGACGTCTCAATGACAATTTCGGTTCCTAAATGCGCAATGTCATCGGGTAATCTAAATGACACGAAATTCTCACTACTCGTATTTAAATAAGCGCTTTGTTGATCACCCATGTTGATCCAAAAGTAATCCAGTCGAGCATCACCGTTGAGGTCTACAAATAGCGATGACTGGCCGTAATGTTTGTTTTTCAGCCCCAGGTCGGGACTATCAATGAAAACAGCATTACCCCGATCATCTGTCGTTTGTAAGAATGCTTTGCCCGGAAGTTTCCACACGGCATGAACGGGCCATTTAATATAATTTTGAGCGACAAAAAGATCCAGTTTTCCATCTAAGTTAACGTCCTCAAAGACGCCACCCCAGGCAAACCCCTCCTTGTTTATGCGCCATTCGTCAGTCACATCGGTGAAGTTAAAGTTGCCATCATTTCGCAGTAGTGCCCAGTCATGCGTATGTCGCTGGTCCGGACGAATATCTCCCTGAGTAAATAACGGCAGGATCGATCCGCCTACATTGGGGAAAAATAGATCTTGATCACCGTCGTTATCGATATCGCCAGCACCAATACCCATCCAAAATCCGTAGCCGTCGACGGGGCATCTTCATTGGCATGATGTCTGCCGCCATCATGGGCGCATCGGTCGTTATCGGGAGTCAACGACCAGAAATGCAGAGCATTCATTTTAATGACTGGCGATTGGGTATCGTGATATCGCTATGCTTAGGTGCCTACACATTTTATCTGGCAAAGTTTTCAGATCAGCAACGGGCCTTAGAAGATTCAGCACTTCAATTAACGCTCCTTGAAAGAGAGGCCAATACCGACAAGTTGACCCGACTGCTGAACCGACGAGGGCTAGACGTGATCGTGACTAACTGGACTGTTGCGGGACAACAATTTGGTATTTTACTGTTAGATATTGATCATTTTAAGCAAGTGAATGACACCTACGGTCACGACGTGGGTGATAAAGCCTTGCGTATCATAAGCGATACCCTCAGAGCCACCGCCCGGGATGACGACGTTTTAGTACGCTGGGGGGGCGAGGAACTTATGGTGATTACACGCAGCGCGGAAAAAACCGCGTTGACTGGCTTTGCCGAGCGTCTCAGGCGCGCTGTCAGTGAAATGAATGACCCTAACATACCACCAATAACCGTCAGCATCGGTGTCAGCCGGTCAGCTGTCGGCGAAGACTTTGAAGACATTATTGTCGTCAGAGCAGATAAGGCCCTTTACGCGGCCAAAGAGTCAGGCAGAAATGCAGTGAAAACACGTTGGCCCTGAACAACAGGGCGATCGCCACTAGACGGGTTTAGGGTTACCAAGCCGATGCCACGCGGGCGAAAATCAGCATCAGCTGGCTAAAAAATGGTTGGCCAAGAACCTCGGTTTGCAACGGAGCGGACCACTCAACATCAGATGGGCGGCCGCGGTGCGTTTTATAGCGTTAAGCGCAGGAACGCACTAGCGTAGTCGCTACGTGGCCAGTGCACTAGACTAATTTGAGATTCTGGAGCCCAAAGACTCCGTGCAAGGGAAAGAACTGAAAGCCTAGAGCATTTCCTTGAGTGCTGGTTTTGTTACCTTACCCATGGCATTCCTTGGCAAGGCATCTATGAGGACTAGCGATTTCGGGATTTTGTAAGATGACATTTTGCCATCACACCATTCTTTTAAGGCCTCATACTCTAGGGTAGTGCCTGCTTTGACTGCAATAAATGCGGTAACTGCTTCACCCCAGGTATCGTCGGCCACACCGATTACTGCGACTTCTGCAATATCGTCATGGGTAAGCAGCACGCCCTCAATTTCAAGTGCAGAAAGTTTGTACCCACCCGTTTTTATGATGTCGACAGAAGATCGGCCCATTATCCGATAATAATGATCTTCGAGTACCGCGACATCACCAGTGCAAAACCAGCCATCCCTAAAACTTTCTTTGGTAGCGGTTGCGTTATTCCAGTACTCCAGGAAAACATTTTCACCCTTAATACGAATCTCTCCAGCGACGGCTTCTTCCGTAATAGGGCTGTCATATTCATCGAACAATTTACATTCAACTCCTGGTAATGCCTGCCCCACAGCACCAGCTCGGCGTTCGCCGTGATAAGGGTTAGAGATACCCATGCCAATTTCGGTCATGCCGTAACGTTCTAATAAAACTTGCCCAGTTAAGTCCTGCCATTGGTTAAACAGCTTCACTGGACAGGCAGCAGATCCAGATATGTTAAGACGCATAGCCTTAAACCCATCACAGATTTGTCGTACTTCCGCGGGATCAATAGTGTCGAAATATTGAATCAGCTTTACATAGATTGTGGGCACGGCCATAAACACATTGTAAGTACCAGCAGCGATCTGACTGGACAATGTTGGGACATCAAATTTGGCAAACAAGTGGACTGTAGCTCCGGCCCATAGGCCGCAGCTCAAAATATTAATAATTCCATGAACATGATGCAGTGGTAAAAACAAAGGAATGACGTCATCCTCAGACCATTCCCATGCATCAATCAGCGTAGTTATCTGCGCTCGAATAGTTTTGTGAGTGCTAACTACCCCTTTGGGTTTATTAGTTGTACCTGATGTAAACAACATCATAGCTCTTCGATCGAGTGATAATTCCGGAAGAGGCACAAGCTCATCTACCAACACATCGTCGACAGAGACCAGCTCAATATTGAGAGACGCACACACATTTTTCAGTGATTCTTGATATTCAGGATTAGCGACCAGGCGAGTGACACTGGCGCAGCTGAGATAGTGATCCAGCTCGGACACAGCAGAGGCCACATTTAGCGGAACTGCAATGCCACCCGCTCGCCACACACCCTGCATGGTGGCGACATAATCAAGGCTTGCCGGCATAAAGAATGCAATTCGTTCCTCTTGCAGATCATCTTTATCTGCAAGCAGTCCACTGGCGAAACGATTAATACGGGCATTCACTTCGCTGTAAGTGTAGGTATTTTCACCTTCAACCAAAGCGATGCGTTCACTGTGATTGTGTAGATAAGGGAAAGGGATTTCTGACACTATGCGTTCCGTTATTCTTTTCATTTTCAAAGTTTAACTTTCTAGTAAAATGCACTGACAATAAAATACAGAATGGATGGACCTAACAGACATCCTACGCCAGTGTAAAACGTCGCCGTCATTGCACCATAAGGCACTAGCTTTGGATCAGTTGCGGCTAGCCCGGCAGCAACACCGCTGGTCGTACCCATAAGCCCGCCGAACACCATAGCAGATTGCGGATTATCCAAGCCAATATGTTTGGCGACCAAAGGGGTGCCGATCATAACCACTATCGATTTCACCAATCCAGCTGCAACGCTCAGTGTAATCACAGCATCGCTTGCGCCAATTGCTTCCCCGGTGACCGGACCGACGATATAGGTGACAGCACCGGCGCCAATAGTTGTAATGTCAGCTGCGTCGGTATAGCCAAACATTATGGCAATCACCGCGCCGACTACAAACGACACAATGACACCGGCAAAAATGGAGACTACGCCGGCAATGCCAGCCTTTTTAAGTTCACTCAGGTGTACACCGAACGCGGTTGCCACGATGGCAAAGTCGCGCATCATCCCGCCACCCATAAGTCCAATTCCGCCCAGCAATGCTACATCGGCTACACCCGCATTGCCGCCGGTAGTAACTCCACCGAAATAAGCGGCAAGCAAACCCAGCGCGATTGCAATGGCAGAGCCATGAATGCGCCCATGGGTGAGCTTGTCAGCGAAGAAATAAGAAACCCAAATAGTTACGCCAATAACGGCAAATGCAACGATTACATTATTCCGAACAAAGACGGTTTCAATCAGTTCCATTACGCCGCTCCCTGTTCTTCTTGATCTGCAGAAGCAGGGCCCTTGCCCATTTTGCTGAGGATAGGTACCAGCGCAAAACTCACCGCTACCGCCGCAACGCCGGCCAGCAGCGCCAGAACCCCCCCGTCCACCGCGGCGGCTACATTTTGTCGAGCGGCCATGGCGACGACGATCGGAATATACATCGCGCTCCAGAATGTAATGCCACCACCAGCCGCGCCTTCCGTGAGCGTCTTAAATTTCTCGGAGTTGCTCGCAAAAACCAGGAACAGCATTGCGATACCTACACCGCCCACGTTGGCATCCACTCTGAGAGCTACTCCAAGCGCTTCACCTATTACCATGCCTAATAGTAGGCAGCCTGAAAGAAGCGCTACGCCATAAACCATCATTATTTTTATTCCTTTTCGTGTTATGGATCGTCTAGCCGTCTTGTTTTGCGCTGACCAAGACGGGCGAGGGCGTCTACTCTCATTAGGGCTTTTATATTTCCTATACTGCAAACATCTCAGACAACCATTTTTCCTCGACCGATCCTTAATGTTCTCTCGACCGACCCTTACGTGAAAACGCCATCACCGTAAACAAGCCCAAAGTTAACGCCGTCGCTCATGTGCCAAACTGCGCACAGATACTGCACAACTCCTTAGTAAAGGTCTGAATTTGTATAGGCTTGGTGAGATAGTAGTCACAGCCAGCGGCCAAGCAGCGATCGATATCATCGGCGCGCGCAAAAGCTGTTAACGCTACAATAGGTATATCCTGTCGCAACCGCTTAATGTGACCCGCTGCCTCGTAACCATCCATAATAGGCATCTGCATATCCATCAATATGAGATCAGGGGGCC
>ERZ807291.9591-NODE-9591-length-10428-cov-4.975610_pt1 | contig 10428 bp, 9 predicted proteins | sample MGYA00521257_ERZ807291 | MGnify/ENA primary metagenome ERZ807291 (study PRJEB31413, sample SAMN03169783) | marine metagenome | biome: Marine; feature: Water; material: Subsurface seawater | place: North Sea | collected 2011-04-28 | depth 1 m m ... | reverse complement strand
TCAAAAAATCTACATCTTCTACCAGATAAATACAGGTTCATTGTGAATATACAAGCAGACGAGCCGTATATATCACATTTGAACATTGATGAGGCCATTGTTAAACATCTGGATAGCGCAGACAACACACAGAACATATTTTATACGACGCTTCATGAAGAAAACAATTCACCTGAATATCTACATTCTACAGCATCGTTAAAACTTGTTACTGACAATCGTAACAATGTTGTCTATTATTCTCGTAATATCATACCCTGGAACAAACGAAACGAGATGAGAAAAGATTATACATACAAGACCTTTACAGGGATTTACGTGTTTAATAGACCATTGCTGGAAAAATACCATTCTCTTGGCAACACAGAGCTGCAACTTGAAGAGGACTGTGAACAACTTAAAATTATTGAGAATGGTTTTACCATTAAAACGTATCCTACGATTGAATATAATGAGATTTCATTAAACACTATGGAAGATTATCAATACTTATTGGATAAATACACGAATTAAAAAGATTTGATAATATAAAGTCGTGATACTCCAGCGATGATTAGTTTATTGGATTGTACGCTGCGCGATGGCGGCTACATCAATAATTGGAGATTCAATGAAGAGTTTGTACACCGTTTTAGTGAGATTAGCAACCATACGGTTGATTATGTGGAGATAGGATTTATAAATAAAACAAACAAATACCGAGGACAGATTGTTGGGGGTCCTAGACTACTTGATGTGAATCAAATAAACGCCTTTTCAAAGTATACATTTAAAAAGGTTGTCATGGCAGATTTTAACGATATTGATATGGATATTTTAAATGAAAACATAGACATAGATTTGGTAAGAGTCGCATTCCACAAACACGAATTGGTTGCAGCATTAGAAACATGTAAAGAAGTAAAAGATATGGGTTACCGTGTCAGTGTGAATGCGATGGCAATAACTAATTATACCAATAGCGAACTGGAAGTTCTATTTGACTTTATAAATACGCATCATTTGGATATCCTATACGTGGCAGATTCGTACGGTTCGCTGCATCAACACGACATGAAACATTATCTGGATATACTTGATTCTAATTTACATGCAAAATGCGAGATAGGGTTTCATTTACATAATAACATGAATAATGCGTATGGCAATTACGAATACCTCACACATGCAAGCAAAGGAATGAAGAGAAACATTATAGTAGATTCAACATTGTTTGGAATGGGTAGAGGTGCAGGAAATTTACAAACTGAACTAGCAGTTATGAATGAAAATACAAATATTGACTTTAAGAAAATAATTGATATGTTGGTATTTATACAGGACTATATTAAGCCAATTTATAAATCCAGTGAAAATACTTGGGGTTATGATGTAGACTACTTGTTGAGTGGATATTTAAAGATGCATCCAAATTTTATTACTGTGATGAGAGATCTGGATATTTCTATGAAAAATAGGTTCTTTTTAATAGAAAAAATGATAGAAACCAAGATGGACTATCATTATTTTGATAAAGAAACTATTACTCAACTGATTGAAGGATATAAACAATTCTGTATATAAATGTCTGTAACTATAATATATTACCTGTATTATTCATATGGATAAACAAGAGCTCAAACCGCAAAGACAATACAAAAACATATATATGTTTAGTTCATTAACAAGTTATGGTGAAACAAGAGAAAGAAGGTTGCGCACTATTAAGTTTAATGAGGATGACTGTATAGTGGTGTTTAATTGCCCTAACAGGTATACCCAGAAACTTCTTAAAAATAGAAAAATTAATTATCTTTTTTGTAGAGCTTTTGGCGTACATCTACCCAGGACGGTGAGGGTACTTAAATCCGGTATATTTGATATGAAGGGTGTTGAAATTATTAACGAAGGACTGGATGATTCGGACTCTCATTTTAGTAAATTTAAAACTTTTAAATTAAGAAATGATATTCATATTAACAATGTTAAGGTCGATGTCTGTGACTATTTTAAACAACTGGGATATAGACCAAATAAAAACAGGAACGTTTCGCCAAGTATGGGGTTTAAGAGCATTATACTGCTAAACTTGTTATATCAAGACGCAATGTTTCATTTAATCGGGTTTGAAAATGTTATTAAAGAGAAGGAATGTGCTTTTCATAACTACAAATTTGAGTATGAATACCTAGAAAAAAGTAATATAAAACATGTGTATTTGTAATCTATTTACCTTTCAAATAAACTTTAGTCTTTTTCTTCTTTTAGTCTCTCTGTTTGTAAAGTTTTTACCTTTTATTCGCCAGTTATTGGTTTCCCAAGCGTCGCCTGATTTATTTGTGTAACCAGCATATATAAATCGTCTTAGACCCTTTGTTAAGCAACCCTTGTGATAGGAGTTATGTTGAGATAATATAAAAACGCCAACGTTATTTTTAGGTTGGATATATTCTATTTTTTCAAGATCCTTTTCATTTGGGTTCTGCTTATATTCTAAAACACTTTTTAATGGTTTATGCTCTGCAATTCCAAGCTCTCCACCTTCTTCTATTGTTTCGTCGCCAAAATATATTAGAAAATGTATGATTCTTCCTCGGGTATCAACATGCCAAGGATTTTCATACCCATTAGTTGATTCTGCAACATGCATAACCAATGCTGAACTATCAAAATCACCAATAAATCCTTGTTCTTTTCTGGCTGTATCCAAGTCTATTTTGGATTTTAGAAATTCTCTGAATGATGTAGAGTTTAATTCATCATATAAATCTTTGTATGATGTGTGTATTTTATTGTAGTTATTGTTATCCTTTTTCAATTCCAAGTTATTTCTTGAAACCTGTCCTGCCGAGGTAGTTTGAAACTTGGCAAAATTGGGCCAGTTCTTTTTTAGATCATCATATACATTTGATTCTATAAGTGAATCTGATTTTAAGATTGGATAAGAAAATGGATGTAAATACAGTGATTTTGTGTTTATCATAGTATATATAATGCATACAATATTATGAGGTTAATTGACGAAGAAAAATTTATTCAATATAAAAAATCAAAATGTTTTCTTATCTCAGCTGAAAATTTACTAATAACTAATTCTTGTGTTTCTTTTTTAAGTTCAACCAAATATTGTTTTGATAATCCAGATCTATGATGGTTATTATGTTTCTTGATATCATTTATATGACTTTTAACATGTTCATTATTACAATTTTTAAATTCATTTTCGAATGCGGATATTGTTTTAGCACTGTCTTTCAAAGACAAAAAGTTAAATATATTTATCAACCAATTTGAAAAATTATAATACATATGATCGTAATCCGATATGAAAACATTTTCCTTGTTTTTATATTTTTCAATCCAATTTAACAATTTATCATATTTACTATTTATCTCATCTATATTTTCTTGTGATAAACAATATTCATCTATGGTTTGAGTTTTAATAATTTTTCTTTTTTCTTCAATACTAGAATTTAGTGGGTGTGTAAACCCAAATGAATAATATGAGGATATCATAATATCTAGTGGATTTCTAAAATGAATTATATATTTTACATTTTCATCAAAGTTTATTGGAGGATCTCTAATTGGACAACTAATACAATTTGTCAGCTTATTATTCCACAACTTATTACTCTTTGATTTTTTACCATCGGCCAGTCCAGGAGTTGTATAAAAATCAAGGTTGTTATTCTTTGCTATGTAATTAAACAATCTAAAAAGGAACATTGACCCGGATTTATGAAAACAGTAACACTGTAGGTTCATACTGTATATTATATAGTATTATAATATTACATGAAGGTAGATATCGTGAAAAATAAATTACAATTATTTAATTGTGAGAATATTTGCAGTCTAGGTATTAGATGTATCCCAAGCCAAGTAATGGTTCAACTAAATATAAAAGAAGAATCTTTACCTTTTGATTGGACACAAAGTAATCCCCAAATCATACTTGATTGTTTAAAAAATAATTTTAAAGATTATAATGATTTCGAATACAGTAAAATAACAGAGTTGTATGATTTACATATACGTTATAGTAAGTTAACTCAATTACATCCAGATTTAGAAAAAAGTGAATATAACGGTTTTATTAATAAATACGGAATGGTCTTTACACATTATACCCACTATAAAAAAGATGCATTTCAAGATATGTGTAAAAGAAGGTGTGAAAGATTTATGAATATTTTAAAGTCGAATAAAAGAATTTTATTTGTTTATATGGCAGATACGAACTTAGAAAGAATACAAGAGCAAGAAAAACAATACAATTATTTACTTGATTTAGAAAAATATTTTATAAAAGAATATCCACTCCTTCAATTCAAAATATTATGTATTCAAAATATTAAAAGAGAAGATACAGATAATATTCTAAATCTTCATAATAATAATAACTCTCAAATTGAAAATAAAAATTGGGGAAGTGGTTATGATAACACAATGTATAATTTATGTAAAGAGTTGTTTCATTATATTCCTAAAAAAAAACCTAAAGCCAAGTTTGAATAATCTACTGTTATATTATGAAGTTAATTGACAAAGCAAGGTTTCTTCAATATAAAAAATCAGATACATTAGTTATTTGGGGTTCAGGGTCATCTATTAAAGATTTAAAAAAAAAAGATTTTGATTATTTAAACCAATTTGATAGTATTGGATTTAATTCAGGTTGTGAATTAAATATTAATTGTACTTATTTTATAGTAGGTGAAATGTTATTTAATTATTACAGAATGACTGAGGATAAAAAAAAATATTATGTTGGCAACAGTCCTGAAGAATATATTAAAAAATTAGAAAATGTTGAGAGTGCTTGTCTTATTATTTGGGATGATGAGAAAACATTTAAACATCCTAATTTACATGGTCTTAAAAATGATTATTTTAAAATTAATCAATATGGACATAGCCCAGATATTAAAACTTCTGGATTAAAAATGATCGGCGAGTTTGTAGATAAAAAATTATATACTGTAAATACCTTATTAGATAAGAAAATATTATTACATCAATACAAGGGTATAAATTGTCCAGTATATTTTTCTAAATGCATGGGTTATAAAAATGTAGTATTTGCTGGAATTGATTTAACATTTGGAAAAGATTCATACGCAGTGGAAAGCCGAAAGGAGTTTTTTGATAAATGGATATCAAAAGTACATAATTCAAACCTTAAAGTACATCCATGTAAAGAATATCTCTTTAAGTTTATTAACTACTTAAAAGATGATATTAATTTTACAACCTATACTCCGGGTGGCTTACTCGAAATAATAAAAAAACATAATTGAATATAAAAAATAATTGAATATAAAAAATAATTGAATATAAAACATATTCAATTATTTTGCAACCTTATGAAAAATTAGATGTTCAATCTTAATATATCTCCATTAAATGAATCTGTTTCAGTTGATAATTCTTTTGGAAAATAAGCCTTTAATTTTTTAATGTCACCAATATCATAATGTAATTTTGGCAAGTCAATACTTTTTTTTTTAATAATGATTCCTATATTATAATCATATTGAAATATGGATGCATTAGAACAGTCAAATCCAGCATGAATTAGATGATACATTAACAAACCAGCATTCCATATTGAAACATGTCCTCCTACGATAATTGGTTTTCTAGGAGGAACTATAATACATAAATATCCATCCTCTTTAATGACAGAATGTACTTTTTTAAGAAAAATATTTGGATTTAATTGATGTTCTAGCACATGTGCACACCATACCGCATCATATGTTTCGTGAAAAGTAATAGTTAGAAAATCCCCCAAATATAGTTTTTTTATTTTTTCTTTATCACATGTTGTATTTTTATAATACAAACCATCATCAAAGTCACATATATAAACTTCTTTTTCGTTTTGAATAAACTTTTCAGTAGCTTCTAATTTCCCAGCACCGACATCTAATATAGATTTAAAATCATTTTTAATAAATAAATCAAATATTTTTGATCCTCTAAAATCTTCTTTTTCAAAATTACCAAACATACCACAAGAATCCTTTTCAATTGTTCCTAACTCTGCATCGCATTCTTTTGTTGATGATAAATAATGTAACTTATAATCATTATTTTTTAGAGCCTTTAGATTTTCTAATTCCATTATATTAATATAAATTATTTTTAAAATCTATTTTTAACTTGGTATATTATACCTGTTTTTTTATTAACTATAGAATGACATAAAATATTTATCATGTAATTGCTAATAACCTCTGTAGGTATTAAACCGTCTTTTTCTATATCAGGAAATAATGTGTGAATCATTGGCGTATCTGTTTTCGTAGGCGATATTGCGTTAACCATAATATTTTTTTCAAACAACTCTTCTGCACAATTCAAAGTAAAGCTATTTAATGCAGCTTTAGTGCAACAATATGCACTCCATTCATCTCTTGTTTTATCAGCAGATGGAGATGAGATATTTAATATACAACCTCCATCTGTAAACTTGGGTATTGTAGATTTAGTAATATTAAACACACTTGTTAAATTGGTAGAAATATGTTTTTCCCAATCCTCTATTTGCATTTTTTCAATTTTACAAGGCTGTATAAATCCAGCACAATTAATTAATATATCAACATTTTCTATATTTTTTTCAATGAATGTATTAACACCATGATAATCTGTTACATCTATACCATTTGTTCTAGATAAATCATCTACCTTACAATTAAAGGTTATAAGCTTTTCTTTTAGTGTTTTACCTATTCCAGATGAACCACCTGTTAATAATATTTTTTTCCCATTTAATATATTAAATGGATTCTTGAAAATAGACAGAGACGGTTCTATGTAAGAAGAGTTAATATAATGATTATAAATATCCGATAAAAGAACAACTTTTATATTGTGGGTTTTGCCAAACTCACTAATTGCAGCCTCCCTCATCGGTACACCATTAGAATCAATAATTTCACAAATCGTTGCGGATTTTTTATATCCTGCCATGTGAACTAACTCACTAGAACTCTCAGTATGTCCTTGTCTTTCTAATAATCCTTTTGAGGCTATTTTTAAAACATTTTGATGTCCTGGATATACAATATTTTGATGATTTCCATTGTCTGATAATAATTCATCTATTATTATTTTTCTATCATTTGATGAAATTCCAGTTTCACTGTTGACATGATCAATTGGAACAACAAAGTTTGTTTGTCCTGTTACATTATTACCTTTTTTTGTAATTAATGGTATTTCTAAAGTATTAATTATTCTTTCTTCTAATGTAACACAAATAACTCCTTTACAATTATTTAACATAAATGTAAGTTGGTTTGTATTAATAATCTCTGAAGGAACTACAATATCACCCTCATTTTCATTATCTAAATCAAATATAATTACTGGACGTTTATTTTGAAGTTCTGTAATAGCATCTTTTACAGAGCAATACATATGATTAATACAAAGATCATTAAAGTTTAATATTTACGAATATCAATCTATGTAATGATATTTTTGTCCAGCTGTTAAACTATTTAAGTATGTGTAAAATTCGTTTAACGTCATATTTTGTTGTTTACGAGTATCGCGATATGGATGTACATTTAAAAATCCTACTAATGTAGTACCCACATCAGCAATCTTGTCAGGTCTAAAATATTTATCAGCGTAATCTAAAAATGGTGTAATGTTGAATGAATAATTTCGTTTTATTTTTAGAAATAAATATACATTTTCTAAACACACATTTCCTGACCCCCGTCCCATACCTTCATAAGATGCATCCACTATGTCAACATGTTTTAAAGAAGCTATAAAGTTTGACATACCTGTTTGTCCATTATTGTGTACATGAAAACCAATCTTGATTTCACTCTTTAGTTTCTTAATACAATTTATATATTCAAATACTCTGGTTACATCATCTGGTTCCATACCTCCGTATGTATCTGCAAAATAAACGAAATCTAAATAATCAATGTATTCGGTTACTCGTTTTTTTATGTTCTCTAACACATCTGCTGTAAAATAAGATGCACACATGACATTAATTGATACTTCGTATCCTTTTTCCTTGATTTTTTTACATAATTCTAATGCTGAAAGTAACTTTTCATCTTCCATATATGTTACAATTCTTATAAGATCAATACTTGTTTTTTGTTTAGTAGGTAATTTATTTACATCATATCTCCATGCATCAAACAGTGTGGAAATTTTACATTTTGGCTGTATTTTTCTTACCATATGGTTAATTTTATCTATAGATACGTTTCTATAATGACCATCATTAGCTTTAATTACATCTTCATTACACATATATCCGATTTCAAAATATGATATTCCGCTATCACTAGCAGTTTTCATCATATCTTCAACATGGTCGTCTTTAAAATCCCAGTTGTTTGAAAATCCTCCATCTCTAACTGTAACATCCATTATCTCTACAACTTTGGTTTTTACATTAGGTTCTTTTTTGTCACTACTAATGAATCTATCTATATTGGAAGTTTCATCTAATTTGTATATTGTATTAATATTTAAACTATGTTGATTTTCACAACCATATATAGAATCCTTATTGAAATAATGATAGAGTGCAATATTAAATTCGTCAGGCACATCAATATCAATTCTCTCTTTTGAGTTAGTTTCTATAAAATATGGGTTCATACCAATAAAATCCTTATATTTAAATACATCATCACGTTTCATTAAAGATGCGCCGAAACATAACTTATGTTTTTCATATTTATGTCCTGCACCTTGTTTTCCATCAGCCGCTAATATAATAGAATCATATCCATCATTTAATTTGTTGAACATATTATTATATGTATTTTCTTCAATAAATGGCATAGTTACTGGAGAATATAATACGTATTCATAACAATCATTGCATACATTTACTACAAAATCAGAATTATCCGTAGAATCTTTAGAAAACAATGGGTTTCGTTTAACAATTCTTAATCTTTTATCAGTATATCGTGCTTTAACATAATCTATTATGAAATCAGATTCCGTATTTACAACTACTTCGTTTAAAAAAGATAAACTTAACAGTTTTTTAATTTTAATATCCAGAAGGGTTTCATTTCCAAACTTACGAAAATTTTTAAAAGGCAACCTTGTTGAGGTATATTTTACACAGATCAACCCTGACACCTTGATAGTGTTTTGTAACAAAAATTCACAAAATTCTCTGATAGCACCATGTCCACCATTCTTTGAACAAATATATTGTGATATTTTTTTTACTTCATTGACTGCATCTTGAGGGCATCCAACAATACCAACCATTTTCATTATTTCTAAATCATTTAAATCATCACCAATATAACTAACTTCATGCGGTTCAACACCTAATTCCTTACACCATGTTTTTAACACATCAGGCTTATTATGTGCTCCCAACGATATTCTTGATATATTAAAATGTTCTAAAATAGCACGTTGAGACTTATTTTCTTTCCAACCAGAAATTACACCAACTTCAATACCCTGCTTCTGTAATTTATGTATTCCTGGAACGTCTTTTCCACAATAATGTTTTATAGGATTCCCTTCGTTGTCAAACATTGTTCGGTTGTCAGTAAAAACACCATCAAAATCAAATACTGCTAACTTGATCATGTTATAATATGATATTGAAATAAAATGTTATACTATTCTTAACTCACAAATATTTTCTAGGTATATGTTCATTTACATAGCTCTGTTTTCCCATAACAAATAGGTTCATACCTTTTTCTTTCAAATAGTCGTAAAAATGGGGAATATTATCATTGACTAACTTCATTTCATCTTTAAAATCCTTGTCTTTCCAAGATTCGCTTGACTTGTAGTCAGCTGAAGCATTGTTTTCAAAATAATGTGTAATTTTATGGGTATTACTTGTGTCTATTAGATCCCAGCCAATGGTGTACACATTTTTAATTCCCGCATATAAACAAAAATAAAAGACAGTTTCGTATAATATACCAGGCCCCCAAGGGCGTTTTTTTTCATTTTCAAAGTTATACTTATCAAAATTTCTTTTTTTTAGCAATTGGTTTGCTCTTTGAAAATTAGATCTGTCTTCATCTAAACATATGGTTGGGTTATTACTAGACTTAGTATCACAACAATCGTTTTGATATATTTGAATCGTCTTATCATTTATGTTATTAAATTTTCTATTCCTGGTTCCATTGCTGATAAAATAATCTGCCTCGTCACTGTATTCAATTACCGTCTCTTTCACACAAATTACAATCTTGTCTTTTAAAAACTCCTTCACCACATCTTTTGGATACTCTGTAAATGAAGGACCGCATGTCAAAACCACACACTCTTTGTCTTTATGTATTCCTTTGAATGCTTCCATTATATCATCAAAATATAATATAATAGAACCAAATAAACCAAATAAACCAATCAAACCAATCAAACCAGTCGCATCACGATAAACCTTGCTAAATC
>ERZ807291.9585-NODE-9585-length-10433-cov-11.276836_pt1 | contig 10433 bp, 11 predicted proteins | sample MGYA00521257_ERZ807291 | MGnify/ENA primary metagenome ERZ807291 (study PRJEB31413, sample SAMN03169783) | marine metagenome | biome: Marine; feature: Water; material: Subsurface seawater | place: North Sea | collected 2011-04-28 | depth 1 m m ... | reverse complement strand
TCTTCCTCCTCTTCCTCCTCTTCCTCCTCTTCCTCCTCTTCCTCCTCTTCCTCATCGTCTTCTTCATTGCTTACCTTTTTTACATATTCGGATGCATCATCTGTTTCTCTCCATTTATTAAAGCAATCTTCACATCTATCCGGCTCACCCAAGTCTATATATACGTTGTATTCTTCTTTAGATATACCAATCTCTTCGAAACAATCGCCTCCTTTTTTGTTACAATCATCGCATTCAAACGAATTTGTATCTTCCTCCTCTTTATCGACATGGTTTGAATTGTCTCCCTTTTTTGTATTTTTGTCTTCGGTGTATGTTATTTCGCAATACACCTGTTTCTCGGAAGTATAAGTCGGGTCTGAAGATAATCCTTGTTGTGGTTGCTCAGGCTCTTTTATTTCAAGTGTTATGTTTTCGTCGTTTTTGAACGACTCTACTTTGGAACGCAACGAGCAGATTTCCTCGCCGAGACGGATATTTTCGTTGGTCAAATCCGCAATTTTTTTAGACATGTGTGTATGCACTTTTGTCACGCTGTTCTCTAGACTGGAAGAAACCATTGGTAGTTTCAAAATATGATCATATACTTCCCTGTATGTCTTATAGTTTTCCATTTCTTTGCAAATCATACTATCTACATAATCGTTTATCATTGTCTGCAGTTTACAGGTGAAAACAGATATATCATCATTGTCTTCTTTATTTTTCAGCAAGTTCATACTATAAATATCCATACAAGGACCTGTTTAATACATTTAATTATTAGCATTAGTCTATGTTCAAATAATTAAATTTAAATATAAACTTTTGTATATACATATTAATGGACCTAACATGTATCAGTAACGATGAAATCAGCGAACGGGTAGGCATTGTGTTGCGACAAACTGATTATTCCGAAGAGCAGGCAAAACGAGAACTTGCAAAACACAATTACGACGTTGTCATGTGTATTCAACAATATTTAGGTGTTTTACACAAGAAAAATGATAACAAAAAAGCAGTTTCAGTTAATCAACGAATTTATCAAGAACTTCGACGACAAATGGGAAACGTTCAGCTACCCGATCCGGTCCAAGCCAGACAAGATTTCAACGATCACCAATAAAACTAATACAATGCGATATTTTAAGTTAAAGTTATTTTATACATATAAGTTATAATGTTCAAACTTCTTTGTACATGGGCTCTATTTGCGCTTTCTATTACAAACGCATCTCATTTTTCAACCAGATTTGAAGACTGGATACACACTTTTGATATTAACATTCAAGATGAAGATCACAAACAACATGTTTTTCTGAATTGGATGGATAACGACGTCCATATTCGTGAAACCAATGCGAAAAATCTCACATACACGTTGGACCACAACCACTTGTCTGGAATGAACACTGAAGAATACTCGTTATACGTTCACTCCAGTGGTCATTTTAATCCACGCACACATTCTTTGCGTTCAGTTCCCTTTAATACAGCTGTTCCGTCCTCTGTTGATTGGGAAGAAAAGGGTGCAGTTACACCAGTAAAAAACCAGGGTCAATGTGGGTCTTGTTGGAGCTTTTCTACCACCGGAGCTTTGGAAGGAGCTTATTTCCTAGAACACGGATCACTTGAATCTTTTTCCGAACAACAGCTTGTAGATTGTGATAATTTTAAACATGGAGGATCAGACCATGGATGCAATGGGGGTCTCATGGACAACGCATTTAACTGGATCAGTAAGAATAATGGATTGTGTTCTGAAAACGATTATCCTTATGTATCCGGAACTACTCAAACCGCTGGAACGTGTCAAACAACCTGTGATAATATACGTAACAGCCAGGTCGCAAAACATGTGGATGTTCAACCCAAATCGGATAATGCTATGATGGATGCGCTTTCTCAACAACCAGTTTCTATCGCGATTGAGGCGGACCAAAAGGATTTTCAATTGTATAGCACTGGTGTGTTTACTGGGGATTGTGGAACCAATCTTGACCACGGGGTTTTGGTTGTTGGGTATGGGTCTATGAACGGAGATGATTTCTATAAGGTAAAAAATTCATGGGGAGTAACATGGGGAAACAATGGATATATCTACTTAGCCCGTGGCGAGCAGTATAATAATGGTCAAGGCCAATGTGGTATATTGCTTCAAGGTAGCTACCCTGTTCTCGAGTAATCACAAGGTTGTTTTTGGTGGGTGTTAAATATATTTCGATAGGAAAATATATTTAATTATTATTTTTATGCTGTTAAATCAAGGTTTTACATGTCTAATGCTATAAAATATGATATAGAACGAAAGCTAACACGCTCACATTTTTTCTAATACATTGCCACCAACATTGAGACCAAAATTTTCAGCAAGAATATCGTTTTTTGTAGTCGTTTTTTTGTTCACACGTTTTACACCTTGATTGGTTGGAATCATTTTATTGTTGATAATGTGGTCCTCGTTTGCTCGGTGTAACTCAGGCATCACTCTGGTTAACGGCTTATCTACAACTAAAAATAAACGCTCGTTGCTGAGAAGAGACCTGTATTCTTGAATACTCAGATTTCCGTAAAATTTGTCCAGCATATAGAAGGGTGAAGGCGCAGGCTTTATGTTTTTCGTGTAGTTATATACACCTCCATAAATATTGTTCAATAAGTAGTATCGTTCAAATTTAATGGAACTATCAATATTTTCTTGCATCAAATGAGCCGTTGCACATTCTGGGCTACAAAAACATCCATATACGTGATATGTTTCCTTCAAATAAAACTTGGGGATGTAAATAGGCGGATTGTCGAACGGATAGGTGCACCAAAAACATGCCGAACTTGTTTCACTTGAATAATTGTGGTGCAGTTGGTGTTCAAGCTGTTTAATTTTCTTCCAGACCTCCTTTTTCGAGGTTTCATCGGTTGTTTCTTCAGGGGGGGTCTCGCATGTTGTCTGATTATTTATCTCAGGCTGTGTGTTGTTGATAACATAGTTACTAGCATAATTTATCTCCATATCAGTTGCAATGGGTTCGAAGGTCCCGGTCAGTTGAGAATTGTATGGCTCCATTTCACTGGTGTATGTAGTTTGCAAATCCTTCAGCGAACATTTCAAATGCATAATCACATTAACCTTTGTAGCCAGAACTTCTGTCTGAGGGGTCGCTGGAACTACAATTTTGCCACCTTTGGGTTTTCTGCCTCTCTTTTTAGGAAGAGGTTTTTCAGGTTCTTTATTTTCATCTTGCGTGCTGGGTTCCATAATTACGTTATCAGATGTAATATTAACGAGATCAGGCTTAGACAAGCTATTTTTGGGTTTGCGTCCTCTTTTCTTTGGTGCTGTGGGTGTATTATCCATTATACTAACTATAAAATTCTCGATTTAAATAGTTTCTAAATATATATTTTGAAAGTGAGTATCTATCTATCCATTAATCCGGGATGCTTCTGTAAAGCAATGTCTGCACACTGGAATATAATTTTCCACACCAACCAATGTCTGGTCTGTTTCCTTGGTAATACGTTGTGAGAATATTCCCTCTCTTCCATTCTTACATACACCGCATAAACTATGCAATTTATAGACATTATCACATATAGGTATTAGATCAAGTATTTCCCCAAACTTCTCTCTTTTAAAATCTCCATCGAGACCACAAACATAGACGCGTTTTTCTTCCTTCAACATTTGCACTACCGCTTCATAGAGACCTTCGAAGAATTGACCTTCGTTAATCAACACCACATCCACCTTATTATCACGTTCACTTTTCCACAATTCTTGAATATTATCTGTAATTAAACTGGGAATTTTTTGTCCATCGTGAGTGCTAATTACACTTGTACCATACCGAGTATCTACAGAATGATTGATGACCATAACTGGAATACTACAGAAAGTACATTGTTTATACACCTCCAATATCTTGCTGGTCTTCCCGGAAAACATGGGTCCGAGAATAATTTCAAGATAGCCACTCTTATTTGAAAGCTGTGTATATTGGTCCATCCTGTAACGTTTAGTTATAACAAAACGTACTTTGTAAATCATTTTTTATGAATATGAATTACAAAGCAAATATACTATTACACTTGTCAAAATAATATAAACCTTTTCCATGTAGTTAAACAACTATGAACACCTTTTGTCCTTTTGTAGAAAAACATCGCCCCACACGTTTCGAAGACATCGTTCTTGAGCCTTTGAACAAACAAATATTGTCAAACATTATCCACAAGTCTTATTTTCCTAACCTTCTCTTTTATGGTCCTCCTGGAACAGGTAAGACAACAACCATTATTAATGTTATTAATGCATACAACAAAAAAATGGGAATTAAGGGCAACGGGCTAACCATCCATTTGAATGCATCCGATGAGAGAGGAATTGACACTATTCGCAACCAGATCAGTTCCTTTGTTTCGTCCAATCCACTCTTCAGCACCGGAATGAAGTTCATCATTTTGGACGAAGTGGACTACATGACCAAGAACGCACAGCAAGCATTGCGTTATTTACTCCAGAGCTATCCATCCAATGTTCGTTTCTGTTTAATTTGCAACTACATTAGCAAAATAGACGATGGACTACAGAACGAATTCCTAAAACTGCGTTTTAACCAATTACCTCAGTCAGAAATCATTGCATTTCTGAAAAAAATAGCCCAAAATGAAAAACTAGCAATCAGCGAAAAAAATCTAAAATCAGTGCAAAAATTGTATCGCTCTGATATTCGTAGTATGGTAAATTTTATGCAAACCAATCAACATATGGGGACAACTGATCAGTATGAAATCATCACCGAGAGTGTATGGGATAATATTTGTTCTAAACTTATCGGAAATGATGACATGAAAGATATCGTTTCTTTCGTGCACCAGTTATCTATTCAATACAATATAGACATTAAAAACATAATTACAGACTTTTTAAATTATATAATCAGAACCTACCCCGCCACAAATAACATGCGTTTTCTCCAGTTCGTAGAAAGCACAATGCATACACAAGATAGCTCCACAGGAATGATCGATTATTCGTTTTTCAAACTTAGACTTTTTATGCGTGAGATAACTCCATTATCTTTCACGTGATTATTGTCGTACATGACAAGTCTTTGGTTTAATTTCCGAAGAAAATCGTTTGGAGGAGACGACGCGAACGGATCAAAATGTGTATAGGTTGTATCAGTTTCCTGTTTCGCTTGTGGCATATTTGAAATAGGGACGGGGGTAGATCTGTGGTTGGTAACACCAAACATATATAACTCCTACAAAAATATTTTGCAAATATATTTAAATAGATAATATAAACAACATAAAGAAAATAAATGAAATTAATATAAAGAACGTTTAAGTAGTACAAAATGGAACTTTCAGATATTAATGTCGATGATGAATGGGAGCAATTTATGTCGTGCACAGGCGACGACGATGTGGAATGTGCAGACCCTGAAGTTGTGTTATCGTCATCTATAGCCAACCAAGAATGTCCTAAAGCCAGCGACATCTACATTTCCACCAAAACTAATATATCTTACCTCAATCAATCGGTTGATCTAAAGGAGGTCTTTTGGAAAATTCCTGTTTTGAAATATTCAACGCCTGCTGTCGGAGTAGTGAAAAAACAGATGAAGTTCAATTCAACAGAAAAGGCCGAACTAAATTGCATACAAGAGAAGCTCAAAAACGAAACATGTATAGAAGAAAATGTTATGACCAGTATCGACAATCCAATGGGGAGGATTAAGTTTAAAGATATACGTAAAGTAAGTATTGGTATTTGTAAAAAAGATGTAATTAGCTATCGATCCAAGAAGAAAAGTGCATTCTATAATTGCTTTGTCATAATTTTAAGAATTAAAGAACGGAACGTGTTTAAAGAATTCCATGTCAAGGTGTTTAATACTGGAAAATTGGAAATTCCTGGAATACAAACAGACGCTGTGTTTCTAGATGTTATTCGCATGGTGGTGGATGTTCTCACACCACACATGCCATCAAAAGTAGGTGTGTTGTTGGAAAAGACAGAAACAGTGTTAATTAACTCTAACTTCAATTGTGGCTTTTACATCAATCGCGAGCTCTTCTTTGACATCCTTCGCAACAAGTATAATATTGAGGCTATTTACGACCCGTGTTCTTATCCTGGAATACAATGCAAATTTTATTACAACAAACGCCAAGAAATACAGACAGGTGTCAAGGATGGACATGACCTCATTGATGTCTCCTTTATGATATTTCGAACGGGTAGTGTTCTTATTGTAGGAAAATGCGAAGAAGTGGTATTGCGTATCATATACGAATTCCTAAAAGAGATACTTAAAACTGAGTTCTCATCGGTCGGTGTCCATATTATTAACGATTCCACTACAAAGCCTAAATACAAAAAAACACGTAAAAAGACAATCGTCATCGAAAATATGACATAACCTATGTAAAATGATCATTTGAGTTGTATATTGTCTAACATCATGTGTATTATTTATATATCAATATTCTATCTCTAGTGTGTTCATCAAGTCGCCTATTGTGATTATGTTCATCATTTCAATACTAGGTGACCCGAAATCTTTTACTACATAATTAGAAATTTTATGAACGATCTCTTCAATTATCGCGTTCATGTCATCAAAATGTGTATTTTGATGTGTATCTGTTGTTCGCTCTCTAAGACAAAATATAGTTTTTTTGTACACATAGTGGATTGCATCCCTACTTGTTAACTTGATAAATGCATTTTGGTTTTGTGTTAATTGTGTGATGAATTCCACATAAAGACATATCCCGCGTTGCGAATGGAATAGAGATGCGTCTATGTTGTTGGTGTGCAACAGCATGGTTTTAAATATATGTGTAATCGTCTGCAATCCCCTGACAACTATAAACCTGAATATCGCTACATCTCTGATAACAATTTGTTCCTGATTTGACATAACAAACATAAAATATTCAGATACTAAATGCTTATAATTGTTTTTTACAACATCCAGTGAGAGATCCCATGTTTTCAGATAGTTGCTCCCATCTTTCAAAGAAAAATCATTGGTCATTTATATAACATACAATTAAAATACTTTATTTAGTAATTAATATAAAGACTTTCAGGCTAGAATAGATATAAATGAGTGAAACTTCAACAACTACCTCCACAGCCAATGCCCCCGGCTATAAACTGCCATCCGAAGCAACGTTAAAACATGCATCCAAATTATCAATCGTCGAAGACAAACCTATTCTGCTCGATTACTGGACTGCTTCTCTTGAAAAGAAGGCACTTGTAGGTGTCCGCGAATCTGGAGAAAAGTTGCTTGTAAAGAGCGAGGACGAGTACACTAGCCCGATTAGCAAATTTTACAAGAGTGTCACAGAATACATTATTATCACCGAGAACTCAATTTATTTGGTTTCTTCAGAAATTCCTACCAAGCGAATTTCTTAAATACACAACTATTGATATATTGCATAATATGTGTAATATATCATACGTGTTCATATATGTAAATAAACAATAACACTTATAACCATTATTGTTTATATAATAAAGCTCACAGTGTGAGTCGAACACACGATCTTTCGCTTACTAAGCGAATGCTGTAACCACTAAGCCATGCGAGCACAACGAGACATTTTGTCTACTTTATCAAGAGTAATCTCTTTATACCTTTACAAAATTAATCATTTATAGAATTGTTTTTAATTTATCAATCTGACTCTCTGTTAATGTTTCTGGGAATTTTACCTCAAACGTAATCACTAAATTTCCGATATGTCCGTTTCGCTTAAGCCCCATATCGGGAATGGCTTTAAAGTAAGCAGGTGTAACAATGGATCCCTGGTTATTGTTGATGGTGTACGTTTTACCATTTAGATGTTTAAGTTCGAAAGTGAAACCACACAATGCTTCTTTCAGGGTAATGTGTTTTTCATAGACAACGTCAAGGCCGTTTCTCTTGTAATTTGTCGTGTTATTCACCTTGACGAACAATTTGATGTCACCTTTAATATTGTCCGAGGCCATATTTCCCTTATCTCTCAAAATGATGATTTCGTTGTCATCAACGCCTTGTGGTATCTCTACATAGATTGTTTCTGTCTCAAATACCTTTGCTCCTTCTTGGACTATCCACCTTTCTATTTCTACAGGCATATTTGCACCCGTCATAACCTGTTCCATTGATACGTAGATAGTTTTGATTATCGGCGAAAGCCGTTGCACGCCGTGGTGCATATTCATAGGAACTCCATTTTGAAATATCCGTACATTCCCAAATGGCATCCCAGGCATCCCCCCAGGCATCCCATGCATTCCAGGCATTCCAGGCATTCCAGGCATCCCAGAATTCATGTGTTCACTCCCCATACCGAACAAGTTCTGGAATAAATCATCTACGTTTATTCCACCATGCATACCTCCGTGCATACCACCCATTCTTGCAAAAGGGTTCTTTGATGTATTATCATAATCTGCTCTCTTTTCTTCGTCGCCTAAGACATCGTAAGCCTCCGTTATTTTTTGAAACATTTCTGTGGCATCTTTTTCAGAATTTTTATCAGGATGGTATTTGAGTGATTTGGATCTATACGCTTTTTTGATTTCGTCTCGACTTGCTTTTTCAGATACACCTAGAACTTCATAGAACGACACTGACATATTAATCTTGTATAAGATAAACTTAAATAGTTATTTACGAATAATAATATGACAACACAACTTTTTGTGAATAAATTTCATCCCACGAAAATAAATGAGTTTCAGCTAGAACAAGAATTTGTAAATGTGCTCGACACGCTCAAGGATAGCGACATGTTGAATGTATTGCTTGTAGGTGACCCTGGGTCTGGGAAATCCTCCTTGTTGGAAGCATTGGTTGCAGAATACTACCAAGGACACGGGTCTTCTCAATACAAGGGGAATGTTCTACATATAAATAATTTGAAGGAACAGGGTATAAATTACTATCGAAACGATGTAAAGATATTCTGTCAGACCTCTAGCATTATCCCCAACAAAAAGAAGGTCATTGTTCTTGACGATATTGACCTTATTAATGAACAAAGTCAGCAAGTGTTTCGGAACTCTATAGATAAATACAGCAATAACGTGCACTTTATGGCATCGTGCACGAACATACAAAAAGTAATCGAAAGTATTCAGTCTCGTTTTATGATCCTCAAAATAAAACCTTTGCGGTTAGAATGTCTTAGAGAAATTCTTCGTCATGTAGTTCAAACAGAGAAAATTCAAATTACAAAAGATGCTGAAGATTTCGTGTTGAATTTATCCAACTTATCTGTGAAAACAATGCTTAACTACCTTGAAAAGTTTAAACTGCTGGATCAAAAGATTACTCTTCAGTTGGCTAGCGAATTGTCTACGAACATTAGCATATTTATTTTTGAAAAATACATGACATACATTAGAAACAAGGAGTTAGCCAACGCCATTAGAATCATGCATGAACTTTTTGATAGTGGCTACTCGGTAATGGATATTTTGGATAGTTATTTTGTCTTCATAAAAAACACCAATGTTTTAGATGAGAGTGAAAAATACAAAATTATTTCGATAGTGTGTAAATACATAACTATATTTCACAACATACACGAGGACGAGATTGAGCTTGTCCTTTTTACTAATAGCGTGTATACATGTATCTACAACGAGCTATAGTGTGTTTAGTTCTCCATATTTATATCTGATACTTAATATAAATATGTCTTCTCTTAACGCGAGAACCGATGCTGTTTCTAGAAATGCAGTAAAATATGAAACAATAGAACCACAGAAAGTTCCTGAATATTTTGAAATTACAGACAAGTATGATAAGTTACGTGTTGGACACGTATCTTCACCAACAACCCTCGTTGATTGTGTAGGATACGATTATTTTATTCTTGCAGGAGTTAATAACAATGAACTATTTAGTAAATTAGTTATGATGAACATGGATGTTGGTATTGGATGTGCTATTGATACCAATCTACACATTGATGATAGATATCATAATAGCATGAAATTTCTAAGAAAAAATGTTGATCATCGACAAGACGAAGTTAACGAAAATCTCGGATACTTTATTGACAGATTTTCAAATATGTTTTTACGTATGGATATCAAGGGTGGAGAATATTTGTGGGTCCTTTCCCAGACACCCGAATCGTTGTGCAAGTTTAAACAAATCGTTATTACCTTTTATCAAATTAACCAGAACCCCACAGAACAGCGTGCTATAAATAAGATTAAATGTTTTACAAAGCTTAAGAGCACGCATAATATTGCATTTATGAATTACAATGGTCTTGATTTAACCATTACTTATATGAGAAAAGATCACTCTCCTGAACTCGTTTCTTCTGAGAACAATGAAAGGAAACACGTGTCGAATACTATACACCAACAGGAGCGTCGTGAAAAGTCTTTATTTAAGCAAGAAGATCAGCAAAGCAAC
>ERZ807291.9583-NODE-9583-length-10435-cov-6.321869_pt1 | contig 10435 bp, 4 predicted proteins | sample MGYA00521257_ERZ807291 | MGnify/ENA primary metagenome ERZ807291 (study PRJEB31413, sample SAMN03169783) | marine metagenome | biome: Marine; feature: Water; material: Subsurface seawater | place: North Sea | collected 2011-04-28 | depth 1 m m ... | reverse complement strand
AAGTGATGTGTCAATTGAAATACGTGACGCCGTGGACAGCTCGATCATCAATCAATATGTTGGATACAATGTGCGACTCATTAGTGAATCGATACGCAGCACAGTTGAGGAAGAAATGACTGTATCATTAACATTCAAAGGATACGAGTCGCTGCACAATCAATTTTATATATAATGGCCACTCCGTTTCTAAGATTCGAAAATGGTAAAATTTCTTTGAACAACAAAGACTTGATGGTTAGCAGTGCCAATTTATCTATAACACCGACGCTCGCAACTGAACGAGTGTATGGCGACTATCTCGAGGGAATATCTGGGTCGCGTGTTGATTTTGTTGGTTATACGCCAACCAGTAATTTGCGCGGACAATTGGATATATCTTTTTATATATCTGCGGATACATTATATTCTAATCGAACAACAAATACTATCGATCGATTGTTTGAAATAAAAGAAGGAATGAGCGAATTGCCTATTAATACAAATCGAGTGGGCAGATATTTCTTTGACAATATGTACTTGAAGTCGTTTGGTTTTAGTTTTACTCCATTTCAATTGATAAAAGCCGAAGCGAGTTATGATATATACGGATCAATACAAAAAGAAGGTGGCGCATTTTTACCAAGAACAGAGGTTGATTTTGCACATGGCTTGAAGAGTTTTGGAGATATGCGTGCAACTGGCTTGATTGCTGATCAAGCGATAGATGGGCAATTTGAGATTACCAGTTTAAAATATAATATATTAGTGGAAAGAAAACCTAGTAATAGTATTCGCGCGGCAGAAAATACGCGAATAAATACTCAATCAAGCGGTGTGCGGCCGACACGCGTTTCAATTGGTACGATAGAATCAGAAATGAATATCGAGTGTAACGAAATGATTCCGCACCTAAACAGCTACGGAGATCAGCAATTAGGATCTTCTCCGCAAACACTACAGCAATCCGAAATATCTGCACATTTATACTCGATGGAAGGAGAAAGCATTGCGACATTTTCAACTCGCGGAAAAATACAATCTCAATCAACAAGTATATCTGATGGAGACTATGCAAAAAGTAATATAACAATAAAACAAATAATAAAATAATGTCTGAGTTGGAAAAAGTTTATACTAGTACGCCATTAACTCATGTATCTAATTATAGTGGGGTGTTTAATCCATCGGGCAGTTATGAAAAATTTGATTTTGTATATAATACAGGGGATGGATTGTTTTATTATGCAATGGAAGATCTTCATTTTGGCGGGGAGGTGGAGCTTTCTTTTCAAAATAGATTCACTCTCGATCCAAATGGACCAACGCAAGATGGATTTGATACATATTATATATATGACGAACAAAATTTGCCAGAAGATATACTCGAGCCTGGGCAGTTAATAGAAATTGATGGTTCAAGCTTTGAGTCTGATGGATTATACAAAATAATAGATATTGAGGCGGGAGTTCAGGAGCCGATATATTTTAATGATGAAAATACTTTATCTGCAGTACTTGGGGCGACAGATTTGAGTAATGGCTGGCTTTCATCATCATGGTTTTTTAGACCCAACTTAGGAGAAACAAGAGAAATAGATGAGCCTAATTTATATACATCTGATAATAATTGGTGTTATCATACTTTTTGGGGTTGGATTTATGTTTCTCTATTAAATAACGGAAATAAAGAATTTTGGTTTTATCATCAATCATCTGAAGCCTGGTTCTGGGTTTCAATAAATTCTCTAGGAACTCTCGATTTCGATTCGAATTCTTTTGTTTATTTAAGCAGCGTATCAAATGGATCTCTTGGGTCAGAGGGTTGGTTGCAGTTTTTTAACGCAGATGGAATTTCTGAAAATTATAAGGCGGTTATAAAAAATCACACCGACGGAAATTTTTATGCAATGCTGCAGGATTTAACTTTCACGCAGATTGAGGTTCCAGATATTATAACAAGCGAGCCTCCTGATCAAGTTGTTCCCCAAAGAGTTTCTTCAATAACTAAAACAAGAATACAAATTCAATCTGCAGATCAGGTTTCTAGCATAAAACAATATGAACCTTTTGGTGAAAATCTTATTACTATATCAACTATCGACAAAGATATAAACAATAATCAAGATTCATGGACAAACAATACTTTCTTTTTTGATGCAGATTATGGCAGCACTGTTTCATTTCGCGCGAACAATTATAAATATGAATTTGGAAACGGATATTATACCGTTCAGCCAAAAAATATAAACAGCCTAAACTTTGAAGTAGATTTAAAATTTAAAAATCGAACAAACAAAGAAGCAAATGCAATAATTCACTTTCTTGAAAATCATCAGGGACAACACGAAAAAGATAAGCCTGTTAATTATTTAAAATACACGCAAGGAATATCAGGATTTTATTGGGGAACATTTCATCCATACGATTCAAATGAAACAATATCGAAAAAGTTTTATTGTCAAGACTTTTCTCACAGTTTAAATTTTGAAAATGATAATGATGTAAATGTAAAGCTTAGAAATTTAGACACATCAATACTACAAAAAAGTGATGCGATTTTTTTGAAGTCTGCGCCAACATACTCTGATCAAGTAATATACGAAAGAAATGATGTTGTTTTCGATACTGGAAATTATCAATACTATTATTATCACAATACTGAAAATTTTTCTGAGCCTCAAGCTGCTCCTCCCGTCGAGATGCACGCCACGTGGAGTAAAGCTCGTGGTAATTTTTCAGAAATAAACAAAGAACACTGGACTCGAGACTTTTTCTGGAAACCATCTGTTGGTATTAATGTGTCACAAAGCCCCAGGATGCATCAATCTTCTCTTGGTGCGGGTTATACTCAAATATATCGCGATGGTATAAATGAAAGCCTTTTAATATTGGAATTGCAATTTAATAATAGAGACGACTTTGAGGCTTATTCAATTCTTCATTTTCTAGAACAGCACTATGGATGTATTCCTTTTATGTTTTCTGCGCCCGCTCCATATGACGCGCCTCATAATTTTATATGTCAAGAGTGGACTCATACATATAACTATAAAAACAATCATAGCATAAGCGCGAAGTTTGAGCAGTATGCATTGGATTTAAATAGTGATCAGATTATAGATGATTTCACCCCAACCGATTTATCTCCAGCTGAAATTATCATTCCGAACGTAATAAATTTTACAACAGAAAATGACGTCGAGCTGAATCAAAGGTTGGGTCTCGGTGGCAAATTAAGAAAGAGAGTTGAGATTCAAAATATTGGAGAAACGCTAGATGTTATCCATTCTATGCATATATCATCTGATGCAAATCAATATACATTCCTGGGCGCTCCAGATTTTGCATCTGTTTATACTCCACAAATTGATGCATTTCCGGGAATATCTAGATTGACACCATTGAATAACGAATTGATTCCTGCTATATATGAGTATATAATGGGCGTGCCTCAAATAGATGATTATTATATTACCAAGAATAATGAACAGGGCTGGACTGTTGGAGACTTGGTTTTTGCTTTATTAAATGATCTGGAATTTCTAAATCAGAAAACTAATTTAAAAAACATAGAGATATTATACCAGGATTTAATTGGAAGATATCCTACTGGCGCTGAAGTGGTACTGGGTTTAGGTTTTAATACTGTTCGGGAATTAAGAAATGATCTCGAGCAAGACGATAAAAGATATTTATTTTTAAAGCTCAATGTAAAAATAATTAAAAAAGCATTAACTGGTCAAGATAGAACTTACTGCATTCCTGAAAATAAATTAGAAGACTTGGGTCTAAATGGAAAGAGAATAATTCTCGGAAAATATACTGAGCAGGGTCAGGAATTTAAACTTGCCCGCGGAGAGGGTACTAGATATTTTCAAAACAATGAAGGGGTTATTATTAATTTAAGCGACAATACGTCAACCACTCCAAACGAAATATATTTTGTTAATAAAAGAACGTTTGAAATCCATGGAGAAAATACATTTTACGCAGGAGAGAAGGGTTATGTTGATATAATTTTCGGCACAAATTATTCAGATAAATTTGATTACTTGATAAATGAATTCGGGGAAACTATGGAATGGGTTGATGCAAAAAACAGATCTCGAGGCCTTGTTGTTATTGCTTCTGAGAATGTTATAGAGGAAGGTTTTTTTGTAGTTGAACCCGCTCATAGCGAAATCAAATCAAGTCAAATTAATACCTGGGTAGAATTTGAAAATCGAGAGAGAGAATATCTAGAAATTAATCCTTGGACATCTATTGAATCTCTACAAGCTCCTTATTGCTTTTCTGATTCTACTACAAGACTTTTTTCAAATAACGAGCCTTATTTAAAAACACAAGTTATATTAAATAGTGAAGACTCTAGCCCAGAGGAAAACTTGGTTAATCATTATGTAGCATTTGAAGTAGATCCTGCCAATTTAGATGATTATATCGGCATGTGGGTTCCGTATGAAATAAAAGCTTTATCTACTGATGGAGGTATTTTGATGCCGAGATCATCTGTTTTAAGTTTATCATGGAATAATTTACCTTTGTATTTAAGCGTTGAAGATGTTAATGAATATAAGTTTTTATATATTGATGAAACTAGCGAGGCACAAGCGCAAGAGTTGAAATTTTCGTCTCAAGATATCGATCTTAATCTGGCTAATGATGGCGATCACGCCCTGTTTGGTGTCGAACCTATAGATTCTTTAGATTTGCCCAATGGATACAGCTCTGGTTTCGTACAAAGAGGGCTTATTAGAATACGGTATGCTTTTACAGATAATCCCGATTCTAGTGTTGACGGTTTTTCTTTACAAGATGCCGAAATTCTTGATGGTTATATGGAATTTAAGCAGCCTGCTGGCTCTAGATATATAGTGGCAGGCTATTCTAATTGCTGGATAGATGGATCAAATAATGGTTGTGGAAACATGGAGTTCTCTGTGGGTAATTTTGCATCAGATTATGGGGTAATTTATGACGGATCTAACCGTTACACTTTGACCCGAAAGGCTTTTGGTTTGACAGATTCTCAATACGATAAGATAACTCAAGACCTAGAAGATTTGGGGAGAACTTTTACTTATATTGCTCTCGTGGGCAGTGACGATCAGTATATTAAATATATTAATGTTGATAATTTTAATAATAGAAATATAGAAATAACCAAACAAGATTATGATTCATTAAAGGATGATGTTTTAGAATTAGATTTGGATTCTAGTGGTCAAACTATATTGCTTTTTGGTAAAAACGTGTTTAGTGTGATACAAAAAAATGAATCTCAAGGGTTAACTTTGTCTAATGTGATTGACAGATGGGAAAGTTATGTTAATCAGGGCTCGAGAAAGAAGTTTGTAAAAAATGAATATCCCTCAAGCTTAAAAATGTGGAATCATGTTATTGCTTGGGATTCCGCTTTCCAGCTTGCAAATTTCCACATGAGTATATTGAACAACGCTTACTCTTTAACATCTCAAGGAGACTGGTTTTGGGCGCTTCATAGATCTTCTACGCCATCCACATCTAACCCCGGGTTAGAGGTGAATATTAAATACGCTATGGATCTATCCGACGAACATAAAGCGGAAGTGGAGTCGGCGGTATCAACAATAGAGTCTATTATTAAAGATGATATATCTGTAGATTTGTTTGTTATGGAAAATCATATTGGTAGACTTGGAAATGAGTTTGTTGAGGAGAATGTGTCGAAAGTATTTAATTATGAATCAGACTTCGTTCCGTTGGGAATGAAATATATAAAGAAAAACAATATTATTTTAGAGCATGAGGGCGATTTAATTCAGTCATTAGATTTTTCTGGGGATGATTTTTTTGCGAGAAGGTCTGTTATTTATTTATCGCTTGATCCATCAAAATTAAATGACGGATCGTTTAATGATACTGTTGACCCTGTTTATGATGGAAATCAATTTACTGCAGTATATTATAGCGTTGTTAATCAATTGATGCGAGCTTTTGGTGTTGGTGAATTGTGGGCCAATAATCATAACTGGTGGTCGACAAACACAAACACAAGAAGCGCTTACAACTTATCGTATTATGATGAAAATTTGTTTAATCAATATAGTGGGGTGAATGCGGTTAGGGAATATAGAGATTTGATAGACTTTTATACGGGAACTATATTTAATGTTGCTGATTTTGATTCTTATGTAGATCAATCTGCCAGCTTGACCGAGCAGTTTATAACTTATCAATCTGGGGGAGGCGAACTGTCTAAGGCTGATTGGGGTTTTAATTATTGGGAAACTACTGGTCAAGCTCAGGGAGATATTGTTCCTGTGAAAAATAGCATTGATAATTTTTATTATGATACTGTGCCAATTGCAAATGATGCAACTTATTTGAGAAGTGTGGTTCGGTATTTTGAGTCCATAGATAAAATTCAACCTGTTTTTCCGGCAGAAATTAGTACAAAATTTCCCACTTCAGCAAGGGCGCCAGAACTAAGCATAATTAATATAGGAGCTGCGGTTTCTAAAATTTCTATAGGTATGATAGAGGACTTGGGTTATTCAGTGAGTTATGGTCCCTCTAGACCTAATGGGGATAAATATTTAATTCCAAATATCAATTTAATATGAGTGAATCATTAACAAAAATAAATAAACAAAATATTTCTATCACTCCAGACACTATCATTGATTTGTATGAAATAGATTTTTCGACGCTTCAAAAAAACGCAGAGTTTCTCAATGATTTTTTTGATTTAAACTTCGCAAGTGAGCCGGTCTACAGGTTTTGTCCAATGATTAATGGTACAAATCCAATTATATGGAGGGGAAATTCATATCAACCGTTACCAATAAAAATGGACGGGTTTGAATATCAAGGCCAAGGAAGATTACCTAGGCCAACATTAACAATCGCAAACCCAGAGGGTTTGTTTTCTAAAATAGTTTATGCGAATTTTGATTTTCTAAATTGTAAGGTTACAAGAAGTAGGACATTCGCTCGTTTTATAGATATAGAAAATTATCAAATAACAAATAGGGGCAACTCGGCAAATGCGGACAATCCTTTTGGGAAAAGTGATTCAGACGCACATTTCCCCAATGATATATTCTTTATAAATAAAAAAACCTCTGAAGATAAAAATGCAATATCTTTTGAGTTGGTTTCTGCTCTAGAGATGGAAAACGCGTGGATTCCTGCGAGGCAATTAATTGCAAATCATTGTGGATGGAGTTATAGGTGTTCTATAGGTTGCAAATATAATGGGTTACCAATTGAAACTAACGAGGGAAAAAGTTTGATTTCCGCCCTAGCTTTTGGTTCTAATGCTCAAGAAAATGATCTATCTGAAATTGATGTAATTGGTTATGGAAGAGTGGATTACACAAAATACCAGGGGCAGGGCGCATTGATTAATGCAGTCCCCGAATGGGATAGGTATGGACATCAATATATTGCTTCAAATCAAGAGGATGGGCTTGGGGAATTTGTCGTTGGAACGCAAGACGATCCGAAGGGATATCAACTTGGTGATGTAGTAAAAATAATCAACAACAATTCATCCAATCCATACATTAATGTTCCGCAAGTTTTTGTGTGTATAAAGACGCATCAGTTTGCTGTTGATCACCATCCGATTTTAGACAAAAAATATTGGCTTAAGGATGAGTGTAATAAAACAATAGAAGCCTGCGAAAAAAGATTTGGAGACTCTGAAGAATTTGAAAAATTTAATAAAATAGAGGGGTCTAAATTGCCTGGAGCAATCACTCATGAGTCTGCCGGATTGAGGTTTGGAGGTTTTCCTGGAGCAGAGTCATACCCATTTGAGTGAATATTCCACATAAAATACTTGAGGAAATTAAATTTTATGCGAGAAGCTTTTCGAATGAGGAGTCTTGCGGAGTTATTGTTTTTGATGAGGAATTTAAATTCATTGCCTGTGAAAATTTAAGCCAAAATAAGGATCAGCATTTTTCGATTGATCCATTTGTTTTGATTGAAAATAATGTTACCGCGGTGTATCATTCTCATGTGAATAGCTGCTGCTCACCCTCCTGTTTGGATAAAAAAATACGAAACAATTTACAGATACCTTTTTTGATTTATAGTTTGCGTGATGATAATTTTTGTTTGTATTAAAATAGGTGTAACATATTGCAAGGTTTAAGGTGAAAACGGTATATTTACATGGAAAGCTTGGAAACAAGTTTGGTAGAAAATGGAGGCTTAATATTAAAAGTCTACCAGAGGCTTTTCATGCGATTGATTGTAATTCACCCGGATTTTTGGATGAATTAATTAAAGACACGAATGGGGGAACCAAGTATTTATTTTTAAAAAAAGATGCTTCTTTAATTAAAAGCAAAGAAGAGCTTGAAGAAAATGTAATCTGCCTCAAGAGGGGAGATGAAAACATATCGTGCGAGGAGTTGCATGTTATTTCTTCTATTGAGGGTGGGTCTGGATTTTTTGTTGCATGGGCAGTGGAGTTTTTTACCGTGAAAACTTTGCTGAATATTGTGATCATGACTGCTATAACTTATGGTATAGCAGCTTTAACCAAACCTCCTGATCCCCCGAAAATAACGAGCAAACAAATAAATACAAAGTCGTATTTATTGAATGGGCCGCAGAATAGAGCATCTCAGGGATCTCCTGTTCCAATAGGTTATGGTCGATTGCGAGTTGGCTCATCGGTTATATGTTCAAAAAGAGAGTTTATTTATAAAAAGGGGTCTGGTGATGATAGCGCAATTGAGTCGTCGAGTTTTATAGAATATTTAGATTTATTGTGCGAAGGACCTATAGTAGGGTTTGTTGATGAATCTGGGAATGTGATCTCTGATAGCGAAGATTATGATAAAGCTTTATACCTTAATGATACTCCTGTAAAAAATAATCATGGCTTGTATAATTATATACTTACCGAAAATAAAAATGAAACACACAAAGATGTTATTAAAATAGCAGACGGATCAGAAGATTCTTTTGATGCAAAAAATATATTTGATGGAGTGTCTTACTCCAGGGACTACTCAACCTTGCTGTATGGACCTAGACCATATGTAAAAATCAATGGGCAGGAAAATACGCGTAGATATATAGATGAAAAAATAAAATTATTAGGATTGTCTGGAAACGAAACTATAACCACTGCTCCGGAGTCTGGTAATATATCTAAAAAAAATAGAGCAGTAAATCCTATAGATGAAATATCTCTCGCTACAGATAGTGGCGCAAAGATATTTTCTCATATCGTTACCAATACAAATGTAAATAGATTGTCAATTCATTTCAAGATTGAAATGCACAGAAATAATAGAAAGGGTGACAATTTTTGGAATTGGTGTGATTTTGCTATACTAGTTCAATCTGGAGGTAGGGATTATAATGTTTTAGATAAGGATTCTGGATGCTTGGTTACATTTAATGGTAGCAATGAAATACAAACTGGATCAACAGATATTTTTCTCAAGCAAATTATAATGGACGGTAGCAGTCAAACTAGCTACAAGTCTGATTGGTTGAGGGATAAGGGTGTTAATGTTGTAGATAAGACAGAAGATCAATTAGATGCTATATTAAGGGAAGACCCGGTTATGCTTGAGCAATATCATGGTTATCTACTCAGTCGAAGCTACCTCAGGGTGAGGGGTATTGCGACTTCTCCGTTTGAGTTTTCTGTAAATATAAAATTTGAATGGAATGATATAACTGAAAAATTAAATAGCGGAATGACGTTCAAGATAATCAAGTTGAGTAATGAGTATGATCCTGCTACCACTACGCCAGACAGCGAAGTTTTTACAACTCCCGGAGATGAAGGTGAAAATGCCAATAAAATGGGGGCTATACTTGGGGATGAATTCTTGGAAACCGTAGATGGTGGAACAATAGGTTCTCAATTAGGGCCTTTTGATAGAATAAATTCAGTATATAATTCTGTAGATGGAATATTAAATAAAAGAATATTATATGTCTCTTCGATAGAAGAGCAAATTGATAAAAACTTTCTTTATCCTAATAGTGCGCTGGCGTATGTAAAATTTGATTCTAGAAATTTCAATTCTGTGCCCGAAAGATCTTATCATCTAAAATTAAAAAAAGTTCTTGTTCCGAGTAATTATAATCCGTCCTCAAGAAAATATGATGGACCATGGGATGGATTGTTTAATGGTCAAGATGAAGGAGAGTCTATACTGTCTGTTGCTGATTCGGATAAAAAATGGACCGATAATCCTGCCTGGATATTTTATGATCTTCTTAGTAACCCAAGATTTGGAATTGCGAAATATGGTCTTGAGGAATTTAGTATAGATAAATGGCAATTGTATAAAGTTGCAAAGTATTGCGATCAACTTGTTGAGACTGGATACCCTGTAGAAACAAAAATATTAACACCAAGGCCTTTTAATACAAATAATTTGGTTGATATAAACTCTAATAAAATGACCATTAAAATAGAAAACTATTT
>ERZ807291.9581-NODE-9581-length-10436-cov-162.054619_pt1 | contig 10436 bp, 20 predicted proteins | sample MGYA00521257_ERZ807291 | MGnify/ENA primary metagenome ERZ807291 (study PRJEB31413, sample SAMN03169783) | marine metagenome | biome: Marine; feature: Water; material: Subsurface seawater | place: North Sea | collected 2011-04-28 | depth 1 m m ... | reverse complement strand
TTAAAATGGTAAATCATCTTTATTTTCCCGATCCGGCATATGTGATTGGGCGGTGGTTTCCGGTTTTACTTGTGGTTTATAGGTTGAAAAACTTGCGTACATTTTATTGTTTTTCGATCTGCACAAAGAAATTCTTGCATTGCCTTTATTGGCATCAATTACATCTTTATGCTCAATTAATAATTCTGCTAAATTTTTAGCGTTAAAGACTAAATCATATTCGATCCATTCTTGGTTGTTGTCATTGATGAAAAATCCATCGATTAATACATTGTTGTTCATTGTTAAAATATTTAATTAATTATTATTTTTTTTAAAACTTTCGCTTTCATCTTCCCCAAATACGCCCAATTCGTAAAAACCGGTTAATTTAAGTACTGCTCTGCTCATTGCCCTTTTTTCAGCCATTTCAGCAACGTACCAAGAATTTGTATTTCCATCCTTGAATGTTAAACCTTTGTAGGCACTCCCAAATGTTTGGATTTTTTTATCTTGTTTTGATGCATTCGCTTTAAATACGGCAAAATTTGTTTCGCATTTAATCACTTCATAATCAATAAAAATTTGCTCAATGGCTTGGATTTTATCAATTCCTTGGCGAGTAATAATTGTGTAGTGTTGATGTTTAAAAAAATCATCCTTTTGCAAATCATATTTATTATACAATTCAAGTAATTTGTCTTTTTTCATTATTTTGGATTTGTATTGTTAGTAAAGTAATTAAAACCAAATTGTTCTTTGGCAATTTCAAGTTGAGCAATATTAAACTCAATTTTTTTTTCTAATCGGTGGACTTCGTTTTCGAGAGCCTCAATCCGTGCTCGTAAATAATCTGTCATTGGTATACGTTTTTAAGTTATATTCAAATATATGAAAAATAGTTCATAAAAAAAAGGGAAAACATAAAATGCCTCCCCTTAATTAAAACAATAAAAACTTCCTACCAAAGAAGTATTAACAAATCTTCTCAAATATACTAATTTAATTTTAAAATCTCATCTTTATAATGATCAATTATTTCCTGCAACTCAAAATTTGCTAATTTTATGGTTTTTCGGGCATCATTCATTAATTTTTCTGAAAGATTACCACCATATTTTTTGTTGAGATATAAACCAAATTTGTATTGTTCGCCCGATCGGAAGATATTACACCCTGCACATTGTACTTGGCAATTTTTTTCATTCCACCGGGTATTGTAATGTTTCCTACTTTGAAAATGCCCACATTGTAATTTTTTCCAATGATCACTTTTACCACAAGTAAAACACTCGGTCATTCCAAATTCATTTGCATTTCTTCGTCTTATATAAATACTAAATATTGCATCAGCATTTTTTACTAATTTGGATCGGGTAGGTTTTTTTGTTTTTTTATTTGTCATTTTTTTGAGATTGTAATTTTTCAATATACAATACAGCATCCATTAATTCCTCTTTTAAGTGTTGCAAAAAATCGTCTGTATTATTTTCTTGTAAAGTGGTTTTGTATTTTGCAATACCAATAGAACTCCTAATATCGAATTGGTTTTTTACATCCTCAACAATTTTGTCTTTATATAATTTCATTGTCTAATATTTGAATTATATGCCTAATGTCGCTTTTTTCAAATTTACCTTCTACCTTTCCATTATAGGTTTCAAATTTTAATTGATAATAGTCTTTATCTTCTTTGAGATTTTTTAACGGCAGTTTGGTAATGTTTAAATCGAATTTCATATTTTTTTTAAATTATAGTGAAAGTTAGTTGACTATGTCAGTTTTTCTGCATAAATTTACATTAAATATCTTAATAATTACAATTACATTACCAATAATTTGTAACAATTGCCAATCATTACCATTTTAACATTGTTGCCATTCCAATTAATTGCCTAACAAAGCAATATTATTTTTTATTTATGGTAACCTTGTCAGCAATTTTTTCAGCACTTCTTCCAACTACATAACCACCAATACCAATTTGTAATAAACTCCAAAAATCATCTTCTAACAAAGGTATTTTAAGGTCAAATAATGGCGCTATAAATTTACAATAAACAATTATAAAACCAAATGAAAGCATTAATATTGGTCGCCAACTTCTTTGCAACCAATTACCATTTGCCTCGGCAATTATGATGTCTGTTTGCATTGATCTTAATTCCAATTCCTTTTTTTGAATTATTCTCGCTAATTCATTTTTTGCCAATTGTCTTTCCTCATCATTAGTAAATAGTTTGTCAAACACTTTACCAATTTCGGATAATACATTTCCGGTTAAAAAACTTAATATTTTTTTCATTTAATATTGATTTGAAATCCAATCGTATTCTTCTCTTGCATCAAAACTTGGGCAGGCTTTTTTGCTAAAATCATTATGACCATATATTTTTGCACTATAATGGCAGGTTTTTAAGTAACATAATAATTCCTCTAATGTTTCTTTTTGTTCGGGTGTCCTTGTGTCTTTAGCAATCCATTTATCATCAGTTTTTTTTGCTTCCACACCACCCACATAAGCGATCCCAATGCTATCAAAATTTTGTCCCTTAGTGTGAGCTCCGGTTTGTTCAATTGGTCTGCCCTCGTGTACTGTACCATCCAATCCGATCAAAAAATGATAACCTATATCTCGCCATCCTCTATCGGTATGCCATTTTCTTATAGTTTTAACACTAACTTCTCTGCCCTCGGGTGTTGCAGTACAATGAATTATAATTTTTCTTATTTTTCGCATATGCAATTTTTACAATGATGTACCGATACTTTTTTGCTATCAATCCAATTATTCCATCTAATATATCGTTTGGCTTTATTGCATTCTAACCAATTTGCTAAGTTTCTTAAATGTTTGATCATTATCCTAAAATTATTTGTTGAAATAATATTCCTTTGTTTTGTTCGCCAACTGCATCTGCCTCAATTGTGATCCTATTTAAAGTTGTTCCTGCCAATGTACCAAAATTTAACCTTAATTCTCGGATATTTTTATCGGGTTTAGCAAATTCTGAAATTGTAAATTGATAATTAGAAGTACCTACATCAGTATTTAATTTCAAAATATAAGTATCATTAATATCATCCGGTGGATTTGTCAATTGTCCAACTCTTAAAATAACATATTGTGGTATTCTATTTGTAATATTAATTCCCAAATTATTTGGAGAAAACATTCTTTGTTGTGAAACATCACCTTGGATAAACCAAACAAGTCCCTCTTTCCTTGATTGTAAACCACCACTATTTGAAGAAGCAGTCCAACCTAATTTTTCATTACCACCTACATTAAATCCATATCTAAGTGGAAACATATTATCCCAAATTGTTTGATCGGGTACTACAACACCATCACCAAAATCTGATTGAGGGTATACTTGTGCAAATCCATTTGGATATTTCATTTTTTACGATTGTTATTTAAGATATACCATTTATGTAAAGTATATCCGATTGATATTAATAAAAGTGCTATTTTTAAAATCGCATCAGCGTTAGTAAAACTTATCAGCATTGTACTGCCATTTAGTGCATATATTTTGAAATCTGTAAAATTCATTATTTTTGGTCTATTCCTAATACCTTATTCCAAGGATTTGAGGGATTAATTTCGTATGTTTTCCATCCGTATGGACTTTCGGTTATATTTTCCCAAAGCATATCAACTGACAAGGTTAAATCCTCATCAATTTTCATATTTTTTTCATCTTCGGGTGTGTGACCCAAATGTAAATTAAATTCAGATTTGATCGGATTTTCTAATAAAATTTGAGTATATCCTACATCATTAGGTAACCCATTAATTTTTTTTACATATTGTTCTACCGTATCAAACGTATATTTTTTGTATAGTATCATAAACTTAGTATTTCGTTTTCTGTTAAATTTCTTTCCCAAACACCAAATTCCTTAATCCAAAACCTTGTTTCTGCCCTCATATCAAAATAAGTTCCTTTGGGATCATTATTTGGAAAATAAGTGCTTCCACCTTGAAAAGTTCTATTTGTATCAAATCTCACACCATTAATCCAAATTCCATTATCTTGAAATACAACTTGGTTTCTTCCGTAGGGTAAAAATTCAGTACCATCTATTGTTGGTGTTGCACCATTTACCCATACACCCATTTTACCTTTAGTTCCTCCAAAATAATAACCCTCGTTAGTTGTATTTGATTGAAAAAAAGGATTACAAATTATATTGTCTTGATAAAATTGTGCGAAAATTTTTGGTGTATCATCTGAAACCCAAATGTCAAAATAATATGAATAACTTACACCGGGTGGTTGTATTTGAGGTCCTATAATTTGCCTAAATTTTGTTTCACTTTGAAAAACCACATTTTGAGTACTCGTGTTTCTAACATAAGGTTGAATACCGGAAGAATATTCCCACGCTAAATAACGTTCGGGTGGACTATCTTGATCAATTTTTTTTCCTCTTGTTGTTACATTTGGTTTTGATAGGTCAAAAAATGCACCACTATCTGATAAATAAGAATTATAATTCCCTGCATCATTGTATGCTTTCCAAGTTGTTGGAGTAACATCGCCTTTAAGTGGATATACTGCAAAAAATCTTCCTCGGTTTTGTAGAAAAGAAAATGAAATTCTCATTTGTATTCTATACCAACCATTATTGTATTTTTCTATATTAAATTGATCTCGCCAACCATTATCATTAGTTGGAACAAAACCATTAAGTGAGGTAACTTGTTCGGTATCAAAATTAAAAATTGCATAATTTTGGTAATCACTCGTATAACTATTATTTTGTAATTGTATTCCTACTTGGGTGTCTAATGATCCTCTTTTAACAAATAAACTTGCCGACCATTCGTGTAAACCTACAAAGGATTGGTTATTGTTGTACCCAATTGTTTGATATAAAGCACCATTTAATGGGGTTGTTGGTGTTGCAGATCCAATTCTTGAATATCTAAAACAAGTTTCATTGTAAGGATCAACATCATTAGTAACTGTACTAATTTGTCCCGAACCACCGACAAACCAATTGTTAGTGTCTAAAAGGTTTTCAGTAGATTTAAGGTATTGTTGCGTATGTGGTATCATTGAAAATGATGGGCAAGAATTATCCTCAAAATTAGAAAAATCAATTATAGGTCTGTTGGCATCATTACATCCCAAACCATCGCCTTGAATAGACCAATTTCCTTGTCTTGAAAATTTACTCATAGGTGGTTGCGTAATCCAACGTGCGTGTCTAATACCATCTTGATAAATAATACTACCTGCAGGTGCAAAAATCTCAACCGGTAATTGCCCAATTGAAACACCCCGACCACTAAAATCATTACAAAAATTTAATTTTGGCTCATATTCCCCACTTGGAATAGAATATATTACTGCCTCATTTTTTATGCTCATAATTTTGGATGGCTTTTAATGGTTTCTTAATTTTTAAGAATTTATACAACAATTCAATATTTTTCTTTTTTGGTTTACTTTTTCTGATCATAATACCCAACCTACAAAATTTGCATCGTGATCCGGGTACATTTCGCCATTTTGATTAGCAGTATATTCCGGAAATAAATTATTATTAAAACAAATATAATCTAAAAATCGCCTTGTATAAAATTGAGCAAATTCTCGGTGTTTATCAACCAAATAATCCACTTCATTTTTACTTGCATTTTGACTATTTTCCGAAGTGTGTTTAAAAACTCCACCATTTGCAACAGAATATGCCGAAAATGGTAAATAATCCACCATTGCAAAATGTATTAGCATATCTTTAATGTAGTCTTGTATTAATCCTAAATATGGATCGGCTAAAGTTCCTGCAATTATTTCGTCAGAAATTTTATTGTATAAAGCACCACCCAAATAATTTTGGATATGGATTTCTTGTGCAATTTTAAGAAACTGAATAAACTTATCTACATCAACGTTTCCATCAATTATAGTATTCCGTTTTAAATCATCTGTGGTAATAAATAATGCTGTTGCCATATATTTTTAATTTGGGTATGCACCACCATCTTTCATATCCTTTGGTGCTATAATACTTTCTTTTGTTCCTCTTGGACTTGGTACATATGATTTTGGTATACTTTTTACCTCTTTGTAATCATATAATTTGTCCGATTTTTTTGTTTTGTTTTTTAATCTGTATAACACTTGTTCCCAATAATGTCCACAATTTACACCGCCTTTAAATTTAAATAAATCATAAGGTTGAGGTTTGTCTGCACCTGCAGGTTTATGCCCAAATTCTTTGTTTACACCATCACGACTTGCTTTATCAATATCCTCTAATCGGTAAACATTTCCTTTATTTCTTCTCTGCATCATAATTTTGCAAAAAGATCGTGTTTTATCACTTGAATATTTTTCTGCGTATTGATACCTTATTTTGTAAAATGATTTGTCTAAATAACTAAATCCACTCGGTTTAGAAGTAACTGCATCAGCGAATTTTTTTGCTATTGACTTATTTTCCTCAATTAAAGTACTTGCCCACAAATTATCATCCTCAATATCTTGGTTTAATTCCCTTACTGCAACCATTTCCCATTCATCTGAAATATGATCATTGTCTAAATTTAGTAAAATATCATTTGCAAGTTGATCCTCTAAATGCGATGCCATTTTTACACCGGTTTCTTCCTCTTTAGTTTCCTCATCAATTAGTGTTTCGTCAATTTCGGTAAATTCGAGTGGTTGAAGCGTTTTAAAGTACAAATTAAGGCTTATTCCATTAAAAGCAAGTATTTCATTGAATGCATCCAAAAGAAGTTCTTGAAAGGGTCTTATTACAGTATTATCCATAAGTGTTGATGCAGTTTTTAACTCATCAGCATTATTTCCTAATCCACTATTATCCTTAACACCTAAAAGCATTGGACTAATAACGCGATGCGATACCATAATTTTACGCATACTTTCATCTGACAAAAATTGGTACTGATTGTGAGCATCTGACAATTGGATTGCCTCAATACTACTTTCCGTATCAGCATTTTCGTTAAAACTTAGAATAAAACGACCGGCATTAGAACTTCCACTATATTTATCAAGTATTCTTTTTTCAATTATGGCTCTTTCTTCCTCATTTGGAACACCATTATTAAAGTTGATCAGCATACTCGGTGCCAATCCATTTAAAATATTGTTGAGATGATAATTCGCAACTTCTTCTTCTAATTCTGCGTATTGTAATCCACCTTGGTAATCTACCGGACTAAAGTAATAATGTCCTGCAACGTAAGGTCTAATATATAAAATTTCAATATTTTCTTTACTTGTTCCAAATGCAGGTATTCTAACCGGTATTTCATTAGGTTTTTTATTTTCCCAATCCGGACAATAATAAAATCCTTTAATTTCTCCATCCTCATCACATTTTTCCATTGCCAAAGTTTCCACCGGCATATGTTCAATTTGAGCAATTGATTTTTTGTCTTTAGAATAAATTATTTGGATTGCACATTGTCCCATTAATTTGAGATCATATGATAATTTCCTAATAACCTTTTTATTTAATAAAGTAATTGCTTGTGCGTATTCATTTGGAAATATATTGTTGTCTGTTGCATCAATTCCCTTTCCATAAATCATTTGAGAAATACCATTTATTATGGCATTATTTGTAGCACTTCCACTATATCTATCAATTAAATATTTAAAGTAACTGTTTTTATCCCCAAAGGTTACCCAATCGTTTCTTTTATCAACTTGAATATTTGGCGAATTATAGTTGTTTAATTGTACTATATTAATTGCACTTTTTTGTGGCTTTTTTTTCATAATATGATGTAATCGTTGTTACCGCTATCTGCTTCAACAAATTGGTTTGTATTATTATTGTATTTTATCCCTGCACTTTGAGTGGTCTTAAATATTTTATCCCTATAAACAATTTTTTTAGATGATGAAAGTTCCACAGTCATTGTATAATATTTTTCATTTCCTAATAACGATAAATTTCCATCAGAATATTTTACGAAATCACTCTCAACATCAAAATTATTATTATAAATAGTTTCCTTTTGTGTTTCATCATCAATTAATCTTAAAGTAAAAAATGTAATAATTTGCAAATCTTGTCCGATCGGATAATCCGGTAAAAAGTAAAATTCGGGTGTTGTGCTATTTCCGTCTAATAATATCATACTATTATAACGAACAATTTAGTAATTTTTGCATTACTGCACAAAAAAAAGGGCAACTAATTAAAGTTACCCTCCTTGATAATTGAAATATTAAATCCTTTTATGGATTAATTTGATCACCACTAACAGTAATACCGGTCAATGTTAAATCCTGCGATAAAAAGTTTGCAGGTAAAGTTTCTTGTGCATTTAATGTAAGTGTATATCCCGAAAGATCACCCATTCCTGCACCGGTTACAATAGTCCCACCATTAACATCTGCACCGTGTTTTAATCCGGATAAAAATAGGTTTCCATTATTGTCCTCTACTATTACGTGAGGTCTTGCAACTGCAATTAGTGCAATTTCATCGTGTGTCGCTTTATCTAATTTTTTAAATGTTAGAGTTAGCGTTTGATCATAAAAGGTAGTTCCATTTTCTCTTGAACTTGTAATAGTTTGCTCAAAAGTAGATGTTCCCTTTAAATCATATTCGTATGCCGTTGGTGTTCCGGTTATAGTATCAATTTCAGCCGAGTTTGCGTTCACATAATTAATGCCACCCAATGTTCCGTAATCGATAAAATAAACAGTTTTTAAACCACCTACTGCATTTTTACAAGGTTCCAACCTCCCGGTCGTAAGTAAACAAGCCATAGTTTTTATTTTTTTTGTTATAAAAAAGGGCAGGCAGAACCTACCCCTTATTATTGATTATTAATTAATTTTTATGCTCCGTAGTAAACAATATCAGAAGCAATTCCGTACTGTACTCCTGCAGTATATCTCATTACAAATCTAACATTTTTAGATCCATCGATGTCTGCCATATCTATGATTTTTACCTCATTTTGATCTGAAAGTAATCCCGTTCCAAAAAAGAAATTTGATTTTTGTCCTGCAACCATTCTATCATCTGCTAAACCTTGTGCAACCACTAAAGTAACACCATCAAAAGATAAAGAACCACCATTCTGATACCACATTGTTCCTTGTGTATTAACACCCGAGTTATTCTCTGCATTTAAGAAAGAACCAAATCCACCTAATGCACGAACATATGCTCTTTGAATATTTTGAGAAATATAAATTACCATATCCTCTTTACCATACAATGCACTATTTATTCCATCAACAACTTTCCCAAGTTCTGTGATCACATTTGCAGGTGTTATTACTGCCGGTGCAATTGTTACACCACCATCTGTCGTAAATTCTGCTTCTGCAAATAATGTAGTAAATCCTTTAAAATCATTTGATCCTATTCCACCTGCACCACTCCAAACTGCAGTTTCAACTGCTCTTGCTACATCCGCAGATACTCTTGCGATGAAAAAATCTGAAAATTTAGGTGGCATATTGTCGTGAGCACTAAAGCCCATACTTTCTGCTTCCCAATCTGATTGAAAAGGTGTCTTACACAATTCAAGGTTTACTTGTAATTCTTTTGGGTCTAAAATTCTTTCAGTTAATGCTACTGATCCGGTGTCTTGAAATCCACAAGTTGCATCAGCGATTGCTGAAGTGTAATCCACAACCTTAATAACCTCTTTGTCTTTTACATTCGGTTTAATTGTGATCAAATTTTGGTTTAAAGTGCTACCCGAAAGTAACGCTGCCCCGATATACTCCCCTGCAAATTCTCCTGCGTATGTAGTCGTAATGTTTAATCCTGTTGCCATAGTTTCTGTTTATTAATTCTTAGTTTATTATTTATTTAATTTTTGTAATATAATATCGAAAGTGCTCATTTTTCTGTTTTGAGCGAATTTAAATCCACGTTTGTTTTGTGTTGATGCTTCGGGATTGTGTTTTAGTGGTTCTGATGCAGGTTTGCTTAATTCTTGCTTTAATTCCTCTGCTTCTTCTTCCACTTCTTCAACTTCTTCCTCTGCTTTTTCTTCTTCTTCCGGCTTTAAATCATCAATCATTTTTTTGATCTCTTGCAAAGCAACCTCAAATTCTTCACGGCTAACATAACCTAAATCCTCTGTTTCTTCCTCTGCAACTTCATCGGTAACTTCTTCTTCTTTTACTTCTTCTTCTATCGCTTCGCCTAATGATGCGATAATTCCTTCTTTTTGAACTGAAAGCATTGTTCCATCTTCCAATTTGTAATCCCCTACCGGTAATGCCACTTTCTCATCGTCTGTAAGAATAAAAACCGGTTGATCTTTCTCAAACTTTTCTGCTTCTAAAACAGTTCCGTTTTCTAATTTCATTTGTTCAAGTTTTATGTCTAAACCTAATAAAGTTCTGACTGTGTTTAAAGTATCGATTGCACTCATAGTTTAGTATTTAATATTTAACGTTAATTTATATTTGTTTTGCGTTTAAGCG
>ERZ807291.9574-NODE-9574-length-10440-cov-15.202985_pt1 | contig 10440 bp, 7 predicted proteins | sample MGYA00521257_ERZ807291 | MGnify/ENA primary metagenome ERZ807291 (study PRJEB31413, sample SAMN03169783) | marine metagenome | biome: Marine; feature: Water; material: Subsurface seawater | place: North Sea | collected 2011-04-28 | depth 1 m m ... | reverse complement strand
GTATTCATTATATTATATTTAATATATCTGTATTCATTATATTATATTTAATATATCTGTATTCATTATATTATATTTAATATAATTTCATAATGTTCTGTATTTGGAAACTGATCCAATGGAATAATATTCTTTATTTTTTTCTCTCCTAAATTTAACATTTCCAAATCTCTTCTTAATGTTTCAGCATTACAAGATATATATATTAATTGGTCTATTTTACCCATTTGTTTATTTAATGTTTCAATTACATTTTCATATAACCCCCTTCTTGGTGGATTTACTATAACTGTTTTGTTTTGTGTTGTTTCTTTTATTATTTGGTCTATACAATCCTCTATTCTATTCCTTATAAATTCTATATTTGTTTTTCTATTTGTTTCCATATTTTCAATCGCTAAATTTATATTATTTACATTATTATCTATACCATAAACCTTATAAAACATATCTGCTAAAATAATACTATATATTCCTATACCACAACATAAATCCAATAATACATTTTCATTTTCTTTTTGGATAAGAGATTTAACAATACTATATATGAATTTACTGGAATACATATTCACTTGGAAAAAACAACCCATATTTACTATAAATTCATTCCCTAATATATTCTCTACTAAATTACCCTTATTATAAATCTCATAAAAGGGGTCACTTGTTGAAGGTTCCTTCTTTCCAAGACATTCTTGATAACTTATATTTAATAACTTGTATTCATTATCAAAAGATAATAAATAATTTATTAGTTGGTATTTTTCCTTATACCATATATCCTTATGTTTATAGAAATTACTAAATCGAAATCCAATAATAAACTCATTCTTATTATTTTGCCTGATTTGTATATGCCTCCAAAAACCACTAAAACTTGGATATTCAGTAATAGGTAAATTACTTTTCCCTATTATCCACTCTCTCATATATTCACATACCTTTATAGCTAAATCACTTACCAATATATTAGTTTCGGCACTTTTTACTAACTTAGAATTCACAGATTCAAATGGTCCTACCTCTATTTTCCCTAATTCGTTATATCCAAACGAAAACATTATATTATTTCTATACCTAACCTGTTTAGGAGAAGGAATAATATCAAATAAATTTTTATTTGTTATATATGATTCTAATTTAGTATTCAAATCATTCTTCTTTATCACTAAATTATTATTTAATATACTCATTATTAGATTTCTTAACACTTATACTTTATATTATATATTATATTTTAATTCAATTTTGTTTTTCTTTTTTTACTTCTTTGTTTTTTTTTACTTCTTTGGATTTTTGATCTAAACTTTTTTCAAAAGTTTCTTTGACTTCTTTTACTTCATTTACTTCATTTACTTCGTTTACTTCTTTTACTTCTTTTACTTCGTTTACTTCTTTTACTTCGTTTACTTCGTTTACTTCGTTTACTTCTTTTACTTCTTTTACTTCGTTTACTTCTTTTACTTCTTTGTCTTCTTGGGATTTTTGATCTAAACTTTTTTCAAAAGTTTCTTTTGATTTTTGATCTAAACTTTTTTCAAAAGTTTCTTTGGATTTTTGATCTAAACTTTTTTCTAAAAAGTTTGTTTTTTTTTTCCTCTTTCTTAATTTAATATTTTTATTTTTATAACTAATATCTTTACATATATCCTGTGCTCTTTTTACCAATCTCTTATCAAATCCCTTCTTTTCTAATAATTCCAAAGCAATAAATTGGTCTGATATTCCTCTAACTAATTTATATTTATAAACAATATTATTCTCCTTATCTCTATCAATAGGTATTTTATAATTTACGAATCTATTAGAATCTTCTAATTTAGATAAATAACTATAATGCGAAGTGACTAAAGCAATACTGTTTTTATAATTTCCAAATTCCTCTGCCACTGCATATGCTGCTCCAATACCTTCTTCTGGATTAGTACTATTAAATATTTCATCTAATATTACAAAACTAAATTCATCTTGTTTCAATTCTTTAACCTTATTTATTTGTTCCAATGACCTTCTCATTTCTGCTTCATATAATGATTCTTTCCCTTTAGAATCTGGTATATTCAAATATGTATTTATAATCTTGAAAGGAGTAACAATAAAAGACAAAGAAGGAACAATACTTAGTGTTTGTGAGAATAATACTGCTAAAGAAAGTGATTTAATAAATGTCGATTTCCCACCAGCATTTGGTCCTGTAATAATTGCGTTTAAAGGATTCAATGATCCTAAAGTAATACTATTTTTAGTATTATTTTCTTTTTTTTCTAAAACTGGATTCCATAATTCTTTTACTTTTAATACTGGTTTAGTTTCACCAGTTATATATTTAGCAAAACAATAATTACTTTGCTGATATAACTTTGTTAAAGAAAGATAACAATCTATTGTCGCATTATATCTTAATATATCCACTAACTTCTCCTTCTTTTCTTCCAAATCCTTATATGTTTTTAACACTAGACCTTTATTGGAATAAAATGTGGGTTTCTTATCATAAATATCTTTCCACAAAACATTAAAAACTTTCTTAACTTCGCAATTTACAAATTTACTATTTTCATTTATATCTTCTGCTGTTAATTCATAAATACAAAAACCTTCCTTTACTAATTTAGATATACTATTTACTTTAGTGTGGATTATATTAGTTATCTTATTTGTATTCTTCGCGAGTTCAATATTACTAAATAAAGAATGTATATAGAAAACTAACCATACTAATATAGAAAGTATTTGCGTATATGTAATTGTGGAATCTTGTGTTATATCAACTTTGGTAATATTTCTTATTCCTGAAATCGCAACCCTAAATAATCTAAAATATAAAGATAAACTCACTTCTGTCTTAAAATAATATTTAATGAAAATAAAGGGTGCTAAAACCATTAATATCGGTGAAAGAATACCATATAAAGGTGAAAAAATAATTATATAGTAATTATACATTTTCATAGCAAATTCATTATGATTTAAGAATTTAAGAAATCTTTTTTGAAAATATACCATACCGAATAATTGCTTGGTTTCGTCACTTGTTTCTTTCCATAACCATAATAAGTCGTCTTCCTTTTCTTTTATTAAAGACATTTTATTATCTAACTCTTGAAAAAGTTGAGCGTTGTTATTAAATTTTTGGATAACAATTTGTCGTGATTTTAATAACTCTGTATTATCAGTAGGATTAACTAAAATCTTTTTTAATAAAAAACTACCTAACTTAGTTTGTGTTTTATTTATATAGTTAAATATATTATTGTTTTTATCTACTCCTAAACCTTCAAATAACTCTAAATCAATAATTACATCTTGATTTATTATTTCATTATCTTCTTCTTTAGTAAAAATTTTTTTACAAATATTAGTTATATCGATTTCGTTAAATACTTCCTCTTTAATTATTTTATCAACGTCTTCTTTGCCAAGAAATTTATCTACAATTGATTTTAAACTTGCTTTTATATCTTTATCCATTTATTTATTAATTAATTAATTAATTTTAGGATTATAACGAATAATTTTATATTACTATATATTAAAATGTCACAAGAACAAAAAATGGAATATGTTATAGATTGCGATAATGTCTTAAATTATAAATACGGAGATTATAATAATTATAATAGTTGGTCTAATAAAAATTTGGGGAAATTAACAATATCTTCTATAGATGAATATAATAATATCCAAACTAAACAATTTGATGATGATAAATTACATAAACTTAGCGCGCCTTATCAAACATTCGCAGATACAGATTTAGTATGGATGAAAAATAAAGATAATAATGAAATTGAAATGAATAATGACGGAGATTTATATAAAAAATTTAAAGATAATAATAAACAACATAACGAATATACGAATTTATATCCTTACAAATTTTTAGGAAATAAAAATTAGATACAAATTTTTTTGGGTTCTGAAGAATAAAAAATTGATATGATTTTTTCTAATTTAAAAAGTTATATATAATACTAATTAAATGAATATAGAATATCAAGGTATAACATATTTTATTACTCAAAAAGAAAATGAGTCTATGAATTCTCTAATAGATAGAAGTTGGTTTATTGCTAAAAAATATGAGAAAGTTATGGATTATGAAAAAATTATAAAACAATCTAACATATATTCCAATATAAAGAATTTAGAATGTAGATATAATAATAGTTTAGAAAATACTGTTTTAGATATAGATAATTGATTTTACATTTTTATAATGATTTTTTTTTATTTAATAATATTAAATGAAAAAAAATAAAAAAATATCAGGAAAAAAAAAGTTAGTTGGAGGTAATAATCTTACATTTTTATTGGCAAGCCAAGCACAAGAAGCCGAAGAAGCTAAAAAGAAAAAAGAAGAAGCAGAAGCCGTCGCAAAAAAGAAAAAAGAAGAAGCAGAAGCCGTCGCAAAAAAGAAAAAAGAAGAAGAGGATGCCGCCGCCGCAGTCGCAAAAAAGAAAAAAGAAGAAGAGGACGCTGCCGCTGCCGTCGCAAAAAAGAAAAAAGAAGAAGAGGATGCCGCTGCCGTCGCAAAAAAGAAAAAAGAAGAAGAGGATGCTGCCACAGCTGCCGCCGCAAAAAAGAAAAAAGAAGATGATGATGCGGCCGCAGCCGCCGTCGCAAAAAAGAAAAAAGAAGATGATGATGCGGCCGCAGCTGCCGCAATAAAGAAAAAAGAAGAAGACGCTACAGCAGCCGCCGTCGCTAAAAAGAAAGAAGAAGACAAATCACCAAAAAAGAAAGAAGGAAATAATGAATTAAATAAAAAAAAAGAAAAAGAAGAATTAAATAAAAAAAAAGAAAAAGAAGAATTAAAGAAAAAAAAAGAAAAAAATACGATTGATAGAAGAATAAAAAGAGAATTAAATGAAAAAAATGAAAAAGAAAAAATGAAGGGGAAAATGAAATCTAAGAAAGAAGGTAAAAATGTATTATCTGTATCAGATAAATTTGTGAAAAAACAATTTTCTAAAGGTTGGTTTATTCATGATATGGCTTTGGCGGGAAAACCAATAACTAGAAAAAAATTAATTGAACAACACCGTAAACAAAGTATAGAAAATAAAAAAACCAAAAAAAGACAAGATAAAAGGAGTAAAGTAAAAGATATTAAAGTCGTGGAAAAGAAAAAAGGATTATTTAATACTATATCTGCAGGATATGACGAAGGTGTTAAAAAAGCAGTAGAATTTGAAAAAATGTTGAAATCCGCAGAAGATACTGTATTATTTAAAGGTGAAAAAGGTAAAAAAATTGTGGATTTGGTTACAAAAAGTTCTACATTGGGCAAAGATATTAAAAAACAAATGGATAATAATAAAAAAAAACAAGGGGAAAAAAAACAGAAAGAATTAAAAGACGCTCAAGATAAATGTGATAAATATACAAAAGAATTAAAAAAATATACAGATATGGAAGAAGCATTAAGAAATGAAAATGAATTTAAATTAGCTAAACAAAATAAAGATGAATGGTGTAATAAATTAAAAATTTTAAAAGATAATATAACGAATAGTCAATTAAAAAAAGAAAGCGATGTTCAAAATGAAATTAGTTGCCGTAAAGATAATACTCCTGGACATTATCACGATAAAGAAGGTTGTGTCGAAGGACAATTTTGTAAATTATTAGAAAAAAAATGTATGGCCAAAAATCAACTAGGAGAACAGATTGGAAGTAAGTTGAAGGTGCTTCGAGGAGATACTACTCTTCTATCTCCTCCTGATTATTGTGGTAATGATCATATCCCTCTTTTGTATTGTAGAACATTTAGAGAAGAATTAATTAAACTATATAAAAAAACTACAACGGGAAAAGAATATGCATCTATGGGAAGAAAAAAAACTTGGAGAGCGGGCACAGATAAAAATGATATAGAATCAAGAATGGAAAATAGTCTTTACTTTTATAAATTAATTGAACAAACTAAAAATGAGTTTCTAGGTAAAAAAACATGTCAATATTATGCCAGTGTTTATTGTAAAAATTGTAAGAATGTATATTGCGAATATTGTAAATTTGCTGAAAATACACATTTTAAAATTTCTGGAAACGTAGCGGGGGGGTATACATGGTCAAAATCAACCATACAAAAAGGACCAGCACAAATAGAAGCAGACGCAGAAAAAAAAGCTAAACCTAACAATTCAGGAGGTAAAAAAACTAAAAAAAAAACTAAAAAAAATAAGAAAAAAAAAACTAAAAAATTACAAATAGGTGGGACTAATGTTAATGTTAATGTTCATTGTACTAAAGCCATAGAAGCCATAAAAGCCATTGCAAAAAAGAATAATACTACAAAAGAGAAGGAAATAATTGAACGTAACTATATGAGTATAGATGATCTATTCAAAGAAAGTCCAGAATATTTAAAAAAATTAGACATTCTTAGATTTGAAAATTGTGTTCCAAAAAAAAGAAAGTGCGAATCTTTATATAAGGGGGGATTTATAGATAATGAAGCCACAGTATTAAAAGAAATTACTATTAAAAGCACAGAAACTGATACAACTAAATGGTATCAAATAGATAAAGATTATTTATACGATTTTGATAAATATAAAACAAATCAAGAATTGGAAAATAAACTAAAAAAAGCAATAGACAAAATAGAAAGAAAACCTTCAACTGTTAAAGATAGTATACATTTTAAACAAGTAGAATGGTTTCAAGATTTTATTGAAAAAAAAAGAAGTCTATTTACCGAAACATTAGAAACCGAATTAAAAAATATGATAGAAAAATTTGAAAGTGCAAGTAAAGAATATAGAAAAGAATTACGTGTAGCTAGAAGTGAGACCGCAGAAAACGCCGCAAAAAAAACGAAAGATGACAATTTTATAAGTGAGTGCTTAGCATTTGATACTGATATTGAAAAGGAAAACAAACTTAAAGAAAGTATTTCTTTTATTGATACTGAAGATTATAGGTATCACAAATTATTAACATTAGTTATGGAGGGAGACGTTAAAGCAATAAAAGCAAAAATAGTAGAAATAAACAAACCAAATACTACAGAAATTAATCCCGCCGATTTTCAAGCCAATACAAAAAATATTAATAATTTAAAAATAACTGATTGGGAAGATAATAAAGCACAAATATATGATTTTATAAAAAATACAAATTTTTTTATATTCGGTGATAAAATTGAAAACTACAAAATATATAGGAATTCAGACTTATTCAAAGAAAAAACCGTTACTGATACAACTGCTGCTGCTAATAATGTTAATACTAGTGCTACTGCTTCTGTTTTTTTAACTCATTTAAATACATTAATATCTAGAATGAAAACGTCAAAAGCAAAAATAAAAACAGATCTTTCTGAATATAAAAAAAAGGTTAAAAAAGCTATGGAACAAGTAGGAAAAGATAATAGTAATTGTACCTTATTTGTAAGAAAACCTATGGAAGAATTAAAGAAATTTACTGAATGGGAAAAAGAAAAAGAAGAAAAAGAAAAAGAAGAAAAAGAAAAAGAAGAAAAAGAAAAAGAAGAAAAAGAAGAAAAAGAAAAAGAAGAAAAAGAAAAAGAAGAAGCAGCAGTGGAAGCAGAAGAATCGAATTTATAAGAAAAGGTAAAAAAAACACTAAATAAAATTTAAATAAAAATAAAAACTAAAATAAACTTGTATTTTTGGGAATTTAAACATAAAGACTCATTAACAGTAGAAAATATTAAAGAAGCACTAGAAGAATATATAAAACATCTCCATAATATTTCTTATTCTTTTTTGTCCTAACAATTATTAAAAATAAAAATATTTTTTATAAAATAATAATTCCTTTACCACCCTACCCCAATAATATCGTCAAATGTTAAAGATGATTCTGTCAACCACTTCGTAACGTCTTCCCTTGTTCTCTCTTCAACAGGAGGCAACATTGAAATATTATGTTCATCTTCTTTAATATCTATTTGACTTTGAAGAAGTTTCATTTTCTTCTCGTGTATAAGAGTTGACAAACACTTCATAAGTGTATCCTCACTTAGATTTGTCTTACCTACACAAGTTTCCGGATAACTCTTATAGTATTCCATAGGATAATGTTCGTGATAACACTTAACAATGCTATCTTTTGTAGTTCCATAATCGATAAATTCAGTCATTTTTTTCAATAATAAAATTGGTCTTTTATTAAAATCAATTTTTTTTTATAACTATAACCCAAATTTTGCGGTATATTTTTTTTTTAATTTTATCTATTTATGTATAAATGAAAATCAATGTTATATCTTTAAACAACGGACATTCCCTTACTGAAGACGCCCAAACTTTAGCGTATTCCCTTAAAAAATTATATAGAAAAAAGAAAATCTTATTTACTTACTATCAATTTAGAGAAACAATTGCGAAAGTTGCCGATATAAATATATTCTTAGGTATTGTTAATTATTCCCTCTTCAAATATGCGCCCATTAATATTTTGATAATAGACCCACATAAATTCCATAAATTATGGACTCCTTGTTTTAAAAAAATGGATTATGTTTTAGTTAAAACCCAATATTCATATGATATTGTTTCACAAATAACAGATAAAGAAAAAATATTCAATATAGGATGGAAAAATAAAGACTATTTAGATACTTCCGTTACCAAAGATTATAACTCCTTTCTCGCCATTATGGGTCATTCCTCATTTAGACAAGTTGAAAAACTATTATCTAAATGGAAAGAAGATTATCCAAAATTAACTATACTTTGCGGAACTAACTATTTCGAAAATAAAGAAATGGAAAAAAAAAAACAAGACAATATTGAATATATAGATAAATATTTACATATAGATGATTTCGTAAAATTAATTAACCAAAAAGGAATTCACTTCTGTTTAGGTTCTGCTACTAGTTTTGCGAATACCCTCCATTTATGTCAAACTGTTAAATCTATTCCAGTTACTTTAGACTGTATTTTATATAAAAATTATGTTAGTAACTTAGACGGTTTCTTAGTCAAAACTAAAAAGAAAAAAACACTCAAATATACTATGGGGAGTGAATATAGTATAAATGAAGAAGATTTAGAAAAAGTTATTGAAAAGATTATCAAAATTCAGAAAGAAGATGAAATATTATTAGAGGAAATGACAGAAAAATGTAAGAAAAATATTAGAGAAGACGAAATGGCATTTGATAAAAATTTAAAAGATTTCTTCGACAAAGTATGGGAAAAACATAACTCTATAAAGGAATTGAAAAAAGATTTGGAAATATACGAAGACGAATTACCCACTGTTTCTATTATCACACCTACATATAATAAAAGGAAGTTTTTTAAATTAAGTATCCGAAATTTCCAAAAAGCAGATTACCCACAAGATAAAATAGAATGGATTATCATTGACGACGGAGAAGAAGAAATTAAAGATTTAATACCAGAACAAGATAATATTAAATATATAAAACTTAGTCAAGAAGAAATACAAGAATATATTAATGTAAATAATAAAAAAGATATAAATGAAAATAAAGATATAAATGTAAATAAAGATATAAATGAAAATAAAGATATAAATGTAAATGTAAATGAAATAACTCAAATAACTCAAAATAAATTATCTATTGGAGCAAAGAGAAATATTGCGTGTGAAAAAGCAAAAGGCGAATATATAGTATGTATGGATGATGACGATTATTATACACCACAGTCAGTTAAATTTAGAGTAGCGAGTATGATACATTTAAATAAGAATGTTGTAGGTTGTAGTGGGTTAGGTTTATTAGAAATCAATAAGATTATATCGAATGTTAATTTAGCTTCTTATTCTGTAGGGTATGAATTTAGGATATTCGAACATACAATGGGATTCAGGAAATCACATTGGGAAAATAATAAATTCTTAGATACTTCTTTAGGAGAAGGAAGAAATTTAATAGACAAAGATATTAATGATTATGAGGATATTCATTGGGAACAAATAGGAATTTCTTTTAAACATTATAATAATACAAATTCTAGAATGGCAATTTCCGGACAAACTAATGGTTCACACTTTAATATTAATGTTGAGGTATTCGAACTTATCACCAATATTGAAGAAAGTGCGGAAGAAGATAAAGAAATGATTGCGAAACATAAAAAGGACTTGGAAGATAAACAAAATGAATATATTAAGAAAGATAAGGAATTAGAAGAAAAACTTGATAATGAATAAGATTTTTTAGAAAAACAAACGAAGCAGTAGACCAAAAAATACAGAAAGCTTTTTAGAAAAACATTAGACCCATAATTATATTTTTGTAATAAAATAATGATCTTCTAAGTTTTTTTCTATATCACCCCTTAATAATGAATTAAATGTCTTTATTTCATATAATATCTCTAATATAATATCCTCATAATTGCCTTCTTTAAAAATGTCATTTTCATTTATATCATTTATTTTCATTATATAATCATTAGACTTTTTAGAAATATTACTAATACTAAA
>ERZ807291.9572-NODE-9572-length-10441-cov-5.052571_pt1 | contig 10441 bp, 5 predicted proteins | sample MGYA00521257_ERZ807291 | MGnify/ENA primary metagenome ERZ807291 (study PRJEB31413, sample SAMN03169783) | marine metagenome | biome: Marine; feature: Water; material: Subsurface seawater | place: North Sea | collected 2011-04-28 | depth 1 m m ... | reverse complement strand
AATTGGATGGCTTAAATTCTTCTGGTATTGCCCAGTCTATCGAGACTCAAGCGGGGCAAACCTATGATCTCGCCTTTGATTTTGGTGCCAGAGATGCTCATGGCGGGGACAACAAGATGGAAGTCTGGTGGGAAGGTGAACTTGTGGATACCATAGAAAAACAAGCGGATGGAGGTTCTGACTGGACGACTTTTAACTATCAGGTAACCGCGGGAGATCCTGCTCAGTTGGGTGATTTGTCAGGCAAATTAGAATTCCGCTCAATTGGAGATAACGATCGTGGTGGAGAGCTTCTCGATCAAGTGTCGTTAATGGTAGCGGAAGATAATGTATCTGAGAGACGTGCCGGCGAAGCTGCAGATGGTCTGATTCATGATAATAAGATAACGGTAACCCTGGGCGGCGATGCTTACAAAGGTAACCCTCAATATGCTATTGTTGTTGATGGTAAGGAAATAAGTCGAGGTGAAGTTGATTGGTCAAAAGTTACTGACGGAGGTAAAGGAACCAGCAATGGTAATGTCGCATGGCAAGATGTTTCTGTTGATTATGATTTCTCTCAAGGAATGCCTAAACAAGTGGAGGTGAAATTTCTACAAGATGCTTGGGGTGGTCGTGATTCTGGAGAAGATCGAAACTTATTCGTTGATAAAATTCAGGTTGATGGCTTGCCCATTGAAGCTGAGGGTGATTTTACAAAATATGACAGAACTCATGGTTCTGATATTGATGGTCAGGAAGGCATGTTTTGGAAGGGTGACTTAGAATTCAATGTTGGTGATGCATACGAAGCTCACTTGAAGGATCATAATACCGATAGTTCCTACCATGCACCCATCGGAGAAAATTTAGTCGTTAATTCAAGTTTTGAGGAGCATGGGAAGTTAAACCATGGATCTTGGGGAACTTTTGATAAGATTCCCGGATGGCAGGCTAGTAGCGGTGCTATTGAAATCCAAGCCAAGCATCACGGAGGAACCGCCGGTGCTGAAGATGGAAAAGCATTTCTTGAGCTTGATTCTCACGGTAATTCTTCCGTTTTCCAAGACATTATGACGGGTAGCGAAGGCAACTTTAAATTATCTTTCAATTTTTCTGCTCGAGAAGGCGGAAAAGGGGGTTCAGATGTAGCCGCTAACAATGAAACTGAAGTTTATTGGGGCGGTGAAAAAATAGCTACGATTACTGCTGATCAAAAAGGTTGGGAGTCCTATGATTTTGACTTACCTTCTGGGCTAAATGAGAATGATTTCACTCGTCTTGAATTTAAGTCCGTCGGAACATCAGATGGCTACGGCGGTTTGATTGATAATGTTTCAGTAATTAGGACTGCATAGCCTTTCCAAGTTACAAATATTTCAGGCAGGCTTCGGTTGAACCCGAAACTTGGAGATATTTTTGTAATCAAACTTGTCTTGATTCTTTGGGTTTACTTCATTTCCCTTTGATTACTTGGTTCTCAGAAAAGTTTTGCCTTTCATTGCCCACACTTTTTGCAGTTGCTGAATAGTGCCCTAAAAGTTACCAATGTGCTAGTAGCTTTTCTTGCCGTTTTTCTCGAACTTTCCCTATGCCTCCTCCTTACAGATCTGATTCATTAGATAGTTTAGTTTCCTCTGATGATTTAGATCAGGCATCTTCCTTAATTCGTTTTAAGGCCTTCCTGTTTTTAGTTGTTTTTAGCCTTCTATTGATTATTGGGGTTGCCTGTTGTATTTTTATCACGATTCCCATAAAGGTTTCTGGGCCATCTGTTATCTGGTCGGATGTAGGAGTGTTGCAAATTTCAGCCAAAGATCCTGGTAGTATCACCTCGATAAAGGTTAAAGTAGGGGATCGAGTAGATGTTAATCAGGTAATTGCTCACCTTGACCAATCAGGCATTCAGGATCAGTTAACCTCCGTCACATTTAAACTTAAAGCATTGCGCAAATATATTGATGATCTGCAAAGCCTTCAGAATTCGGATAAAATTGAAAGAGAAGGATTCAAAAAAACAACGGATAAATTGATGGCTGAATCAACTCAATTGACTGAAAAAAGATTGAGTCGTTTTCGGGACAGAAAAGATCAACTGCAAAAACTACTAGAGGTTAATGCAATTACTTTTGATCAATATAATACATTCATAGATCGAATCGAGCAAGCCGAGGATAAAATCATAGCAGACCAGCGAGTCATTGTGGCCGAATTAAAAGAGGAAAATTATAAACACTCTGCGGATACCAGAGAACTTTTGCAAAAGAAGTTAGAAGCGGAACAACTTTCAAGCGAGGTTCAATTATTGGAGAGTCAGCTAGCTGATCAGGGTGAGTTGAGATCCCAGGTTTCAGGTAGAGTGGTTGAGGTTACAGCATCTGTTGGTGATTTTTTATCTCCAGGATCATCGGTATTATTGGTCCAACCAGATGCTGATGAAGGTCAATTAACCTTTGTGGTTTTTATCTCTAGTGAACAAGTAAAACCAGTTAAACCGGGCATGCGTACGGAGCTCGAACTTTCTGCTTTTCCCCCGACGAAGTATGGTAAACTGGTCGCCGAAGTCACATCAGTATCCCCTATGCCTTTATCAACTTCAGCTTTAATGAAAGAGCTTAGAAATGATCAATTAGTAAACCGAATCACTCAATCTGGAAGCCCGTTTATGGTAAAGGTAGATATCCTCAGAGATCCGGTTTCTGGAAACCTAGTCTGGAGTTCAGCGTCGAATGCTAAGCGAGAACTGCAGGTTGGCATGGTTGGCGAGGGCAGTATAATTACTCGATACGAACGATTGGTTTGGTTACTTTTGCCTCAAACCGAATGATATGCCGTCACTTATAAGTAAGTGGTCAACCCGATCACATACTCCGTCCCTTCTTCAAGTTGAGCATACGGAGTGTGGGGTAGTTTCATTAGCCATAGTTTTTGGCTATTTTGGAAAGTGGGTGTCTATCGAAAAATTACGCGAAGAATGCGGTGTTTCCCGAGATGGCAGTAATGCCATGAATCTACTTAAATATGCACGGGATCAAGGATTTGATTGTAATGGATATAGCTTAGAGGTTGAGGAGTTAAAAGAGATGGGGAAATTCCCTCTAATCTTGCATTGGAAATTTAATCACTTTGTAGTTTTAGAAAAAATCATAGGAAAGCGTTATTGGATCAATGATCCAGCGAATGGTCGTATGGTCTTGGATGAAAGGGAAGTTGATGAATGTTTTACTGGAGTTGTACTGACCTTTGAACCAAATGAATCCTTTAGGAAATCAGGCAAACCTCCAAGCTGGATAAAATCGCTTCTTAGTTATGGTTGGGAGATAAAAACGGGAATTTTTCTCTCGGCTGTCCTCGGGCTTGCATTGGTCATACCTGGGGCATTGCTCCCCATACTATCGATTATTTTTGTCGACTATATTCTTATTCAAGGATTTTCAAATTGGTTGCCCATATTACTTGGATGTATGGGAGTTTTAGCCTTATTGCAGTTTTTATTAAATTTTCTGCAGCAGATCATAACAATGATCTTTCAGACTAGGCTATCTATTGCCTTAAATAGCCGGTTGCTCAGTAAATCTATGAAGCTTTCACTAGCTTTCTTTTCTCAGCGATCAGCTAGTGAAATTGCGGGACGATCGCAACTGGTCGATCAATTGTCCGGCTTAATTACTGGTCCCTTAGGTAAATCCTTTATCGGTTTATTAACTGCAGTGGTATACTGGTTCGTAATGTTTTATTTTGATTCTTTTTTGTCTTGGATTGTATTGGCGATTGCATTGATAAATCTGATATATTTTTCTTGGCAGATCCGAAGGGTTCGAGAGCTTAATCAATCAATAACTAGAGAAACTAGTCTGCAAACTGGAGAACAATTGCAAGCTCTTCAATTACTTCCCGAAGTAAAAATTAGCGGATTGGAAAGAAATCTATTAATGCAACTAGTTGGCAGAAAAACCAAATGGTTAAATGAAAGTAATCGTCTCACTGTGAAGCGAGCAATTATCGAATCCTTGCCTACTTTTTTGAAATCTGGATCTTATGCAGTCATCTTATTTTTTGGCGGTCATGAAGTAATTCAGGGAAAGATGACTTTCGGCGTTTTAGTTGCATTCCAGGGGCTTGTGATGCAATTCCTTTCCCCAATTCAAGAAATGCTAAGTCATTTTACGGACATTCAGCAGACTCAAGGAAGCATCGATCGAATAGATGATATATTTTCGCAATCTGAGCAATCATCGGATGGTGAATTAGTTGATTCAAGTGTACCAAATACCAAGATCAATTTTCCTCTTCTTGAAATGAAAGGAATCACCTTTGGGTATCAAAAGCTTCAGCCTCCATTATTAAAAGATTTTGATCTAACCATTGGACCTGGTAAATGGGTTGCGTTCGTTGGTGGTTCTGGCTCAGGGAAGTCAACAATAGCCAGATTGATTTCACAACTATATCAACCTTGGTCGGGAACTATATCTTTAGATGGAAAGCCAATTAGCAAAATTGGGGGCAAAGATTTCTCAAAGATCATTTCTTTTGTGGATCAAAAGATTGTTTTGTTCAATGCTACAATTACGGAAAACTTATCAATGTGGAACAGTGGTATTAGTTTCGAGCAGTTATCTAAAGCGGCTAAGATTGCTGGAATTCACGATTGGATTATCAATCGTACAGAGGGATATGATTATAAACTTTCCGAGGATGGTTCCAATGTAAGTGGTGGAGAAAAGGCTAGATTAGAAATAGCTAGAGCTCTGGCTACTGAACCAGCACTACTCATATTAGACGAGGCTACAGCTTCCCTCGATCCTGAAACGGAAAACAGTGTGCTTAAGGGAATTAGGCAGAACTGTTCTGGGGGGATCATAATCAGCCACCGGCTTGAACCCATAAAGATTTGTGATGAAATAATAGTTTTTGATCACGGTAGAATTGTAGAGAGGGGCAGACACGAAGATTTAATTCTAAACCCGCAAGGTCATTATAGTCGCCTCTTCGATTTAGAGCAGAATGACTGAATTGGACTCGAGAGCTCAGTTGGTCGAGGCGTTCAAAGAATGTTTGAATGTTTCGGTTAAGGGTGAGCTGAACTTTTGCAGAAACTATATTGAGCTAGCCAGTCAAAATCAGAACGCAATAGTCATTTGGAGTTTGAATCAAAAATGGTTTCTCGAGGGTGAAATCTATGATCATGACAAATCATATCTGCAAAGAAAAGTTGTGGCAAATTTTGACCCAGGAGACTTTTTGGTAATACCAGCAAATTTGCCTAGTTCTTTGAGACTTTACGCCCGTTCAGATAAGGAAGGAAATTGGTTTTACTCTTCGCTTGGCTCTTTATTAAAGAATATAGGAACCAGAAGCCTCTGCGAAATTATTGCTAGCAAGATTGCTTACTGCTTTATCCAACTCTTTGATTTTGAAAAAAATCTCCTGAAGCCGAGTTTGTCGAGGCCAGAAGTTTTAACCGTAGATCAATCTATTATGCTTGGTTCTGGAAGAATGGGTATAACTGCTGATCAGTGTCTATGGGTATCCCGACAGGGTTTGACTTTGCAACCTAAGCCCTTCAGCAATTCTGATAAATTGCCACAATTCTTTTTTCTACATGAGAGCAGTGCAATTATTAACAGCAATGAAGAAACTGCGACGGTTGAAACTTTATCAAACCATTCTTTCTTTAATCGGAAAGATGCGGCCGAACAACTGACTGATCAAAGTAATTTTCACTGGGAAGAGTTAGCACACCGATGGAAAAATCATTTTTCAAGAAATCGACAGTTAGAAGAAGACCATTTTGCTCGTAATGACATCTACTCTCAATCGGTAAGAAGTCGTTTACTAAATTTACTTTCTGGTAATAAATCATACTTGCCTCAAACATCGAATCAGGTTTTACGTGCCGCATTTTATATCATTAATCAAAATGGATGGTTACCAAACCTACCCAAAAAGACGGATTTTGAGGATTCTTTTGAACTTTTGAGTAAAATTGCTGATAGTTCCGGTTTAATAATACGAAAATCAGTTCTTAGAGGAAAATGGTGGGAAAAAGACTCAGGTTCCTTTATTGCTTTTGTTGAAAATGGTGATCCTCTGGTACTAATATTTAAAAGAGGAAATTATTTTGCGTGGAACCCCCAAAATAATCAATCATTTCAGATCTCAAAAAAGTTTAGATCTTCACTGTCCAGAAGGATCATTTTTTTCCATAAGCAGTTCCCTGCTCAACCACTGACATTATTCGATTTAATATTTTTCGAAATACAATCTGTTAGTGGAGAAATCTTAATCATTTTACTCTTAGCACTTACCATGAGTGGCTTAATTGCCCTTTTGCCTGTGCTATCTACATTTGTTGTAAATGTCTTACTTCCTAGTGCTCTAACTAATTTATTGGCAATAGTTTGTGGTGGACTCGTCGTAGTTGGTATCTTTCAAAGTATTTTTACCTGGTTCGATACGATGATAATGACGCGAATAGACTATAAACTAGGATTAGCATCCAGTGCTGCCTTATGGCATAGGGTGCTTCATTTTCCATTAAGTGTGCTGCGGCAGCATGCATCAGGTGATATTGCCATGAGAATGACTTCCTTCTTAGGTATGCAGCAGTTTTTTCGCACTATCGCTCAGCGCGTGGTAACTATGGGCTTTCAACTTGCGACCAGTCTCGGAGTTATCTTTTGGGTTCACTTTGAAGTAGGGATGGGAGTATTCGCATTTGGACTGATAGCATTTGTAGCTGCACTCGGTTTTACATACTGGCAAATCAGGGCCTTTATGGCAGGAGAAAAATCATTAGGTATTGTAAATAGTTATATATTGGAAATGTATTCAGGGATCCATAAAATCAAGGCGTCAGGAGCCGAAGATGAGTGCTTGCAGCAGTGGGCTGAAAGATATAGCAGATTGCGAAAGAAACTACTTTCAAGTCAAAAAGTACGTATATTTCACTCTTCTTTTCAAGCTGGTTGGGTAACACTGACTAGTGCACTTGTTTATTGGCTAATAGTGGGGCTCGGCAAAGCTGATATGGAACCTGCAAAATTTATTGCATTTTTGGGGGCATTTGCCGTGTTTAGCGGGAACTTGAGTGCTATGTGTTCAATCATCGTACAGTCTGGCATTCAAATACCTATGTATAAATTTATTAAATTACTGTTGGAAAAAAGCCCTGAGTGCAAAGCTGATCTGATGGTTCCCGATAAGGTCAGTGGTAACTTGAGGGCTGATCGGGTCTCTTATTATTACCCCAATCAAAACATTGCGGCAGTACAACAAGTTACCTTATCCATAAAGCAAGGTTCTTTCGTAGTTGTCGTTGGTGGTTCTGGTTCTGGGAAAAGCACTCTTGGGAAAATGCTTTGTGGACTTGATGCTCCAACCAATGGACAAGTCTTTCTGGATGATTATGAACTTCATACCTTAGACCCCACAGCACTTAGAGATAATATCGCAGTTGTTCCGCAAGACTTTCGCATAATCAATGGAACATTACATGATAATATTAAAGGTGCGGTTGACGCCTCGCTCGACGATGTTATCGAAGCTGCAAAAGCTGCATGTATATGGGAAGAAATTAATGAACTTCCCATGAAGTTACATACATTAACAGGTACCCAATTTGGGGCATTTTCTGGTGGCCAAATTCAAAGAATTGCCATTGCTAGGGCTTTGATTAGAAAGCCCAGGATTTTAATCTTGGATGAAGCAACCAGTGCATTGGATAATCATTTACAGAAGCAAATTATAGAAAATGTTAAATCGATGAATTGTACGGTCATTTTCATTGCCCATCGTTTACAAATCGCCGAGCAGGCAGATCAAATATTTGTGATGGAAAGTGGGGAAGTTGTTGAGCGTGGAACTCATCAGGAATTAATTTCTTACAGGAAGTTTTACGCAAAAATGTGGAGTGCATCAAGGTGAAGCTTTTTTTCAAAATTGCATTTTTACAAGCATTACACTTTTCATTTTTTGTCGGGTTTGCCTTCGGTCGATCTGACCAGAAATATTTTTTGGATGATCTGAATGATAAGGTAGATCAATTAATCCAACGCATCAATAAGTTGGACTCCTTTAGATTTGACCAACAAGACCTTGGGAAGTTTCCTGATGTTGGGCAGGCACGGAGCGAATTCTCTAACATCGAAGACAACCTTGATGCAAAATCTCCCGAAACGGTTTTGATTAGAGAGTCACAAAGTTCCCCTATTAATGATTTAGAACCGAGAATTGATAAGTTGCTGGAACGACTGAATTTACTCGAGCATGCAAAACAGAATACTCATCATTTGGACAAGGAAGATTATTTTGAAAGTAGCATTTTTCCTGAGAGTAAATTTGAAAATGAGAAAACTAAATTGAACGTATTTTCAGATGAACAAAACCCTACAAATACAAGCAAAGAGTTAAGCACAAAAGTGGAAGTTCCTCTCACTTCTAAAGAAGTAGATAAAGTACCCAGCCAGCTTGAAGAATTTAACGAGAAAATAATAGAGCCGTTTACTAATGGGCTTCATGGAAATAGGAATGAGGGTGAAAGAAAATCTGAAATTAATGAGTGGGATTTATTAGTTTTACGAGAGTTAGCTTTGATTAACTCACCAAGTATCTTGGTTAAAAAAGCAGAGTTAAATGTGTTGAAGGAGGCCATGCCAATTTTTGAATTTCAATATTTTCCCACTTTAACTGCTAGGGCAGGGATTGATAATTATGCCAAAATTGCCCAATTCCAGACATATTCAGAACCACAGCCCTACAGTGTCTTCTCTTATGGTTTAGATGCAAAATGGATTCTTTATGACGGTTTCAAAACTCGAAAGAAAATTAATACCGCCAAATCAGAACTTACTAAAGCTCAGCAAAATCTTATTTTAGAAGAGCAAAGGATTCTTCTTAAATTAATCCAACACTACTTCGAAGTATTACATTCTGATATTGAGCTTAATTTTTTACCCAAGATTGAAGAAATTAAGAATTTGAGAAGTACCATTTACTCTAGGCAACTCCAAGCCGGTATCATAAATCGTATGTATATTGATACGATTAATAGAGAGCTTGAAAATTTGCAGATACAAAAAATGAACGCCGAGCTAACCCGTGATATAGCAATTTCTGAAATGAGCTTTATCTTAAATGTCAGCGAAGATTTTTGGTCAGTTCAAAATCTTTTTGGGATTCCTCCTGAATTAAACGTTGTAGAATCTTTAGATAACGAAAATTCAATCTATGGAGCGGTTGGAGATGCAGGTATCGCATTAGCCGAAAGTAAATTTTCTGAAATTGAAACTGAATCCTCTCCAAATGTATCTCTTAGTGGCAGCACTGGGTACAGAGGAAGAAATCGCGTTGGGTTTCACTCACAAGGATACGAAATTAATGTTGGATTAAAAGTAGAACTACCGATTTCAGGACATTTTCTTACTCGAAAAAAACTTATAAAAGCGAGAAAGGAAATACTGCGTTCAGAAATCGAAAAAAGGCATTTGATTGGTCAGCATCAAAATAAATTCTCAGCTGAAAAACTTAAGCTAGAATTAGCTTACAAGAATATGAAGTTCCATGCAGAACTATTGAATTTACAAAAGAAGAAACTTGAGAGCGTTAGAATTGTCTCAGCCCAAGGGATTTCTGATAAGTCTAGTATCTTACTTGAGCAAGAAGAATTACTTACACGAGAAATGCTACTTCGGCAGAGTGAACTTACCTGTCTGAAGCAAAAGTATATCCTCGATTTGTTCCAATAACCCCTAATTAATTAAACATGAGAAAGGTACTACATATTTTAGGCTATTTTAATGATGAGGACATTGCATGGATGACTCAGTTTGGTAGAAAGAAGTTGGTAAAAGCCAATGATTTTCTAATTCAAACTAATGTTCAGCTTGGCTCTATTTATTTTGTATTAGGCGGACAATTCAACATCGAACTGCCAGATGGCACTTTACTTGCCAAAATCAAAAACGGAGAGATTCTTGGGGAAATGTCTTTTATTGAAGAGGAATTGCCTAATGTAAATGTAAAGGCAGCTGAGGATTCATCAGTCTTTGCTTTGGGCTATGATTTCATGCATGAGCGGTTTAATGAAAATTCAGGTTTTGAAGCACGGTTTTATAAAGCAATAAGCTTATTCCTGTCATCTCGACTTCGTGGTGTTGCGGGGAAACTTTCATACGGTAAATCGGAAGAGAGGAACTTAAAGGAACTTAAAATGATCGAAAGCAGTTTAGACAATGCTACCTTACAAAGAATTCAAATCGCTGGAGAGCGTTTTAACCGTCTGCTTAATCACTTTAGCTAAATCTAGTCCCTCCTTACTTTTTGCATATTATCAATCTACCGCAACTCATTTTTTTTCATATCTATGTAAATATGGTAAGGCATCCAATTCTTTATTGTTTGTAATGTAAAATTATAAATTTTTGGGATTGCTTCTTTAAAAAATAAATTCATTGGAAGAAGG